>Ga0210406_10000096_pt1 | contig 135543 bp, 127 predicted proteins | sample IncBWC30MmetaG_FD_155454 | JGI IMG/M metagenome (GOLD analysis project Ga0210406, IMG submission 155454) | Forest soil microbial communities from Barre Woods Harvard Forest LTER site, Petersham, Massachusetts, United States - Inc-BW-C-30-M | ecosystem: Environmental > Terrestrial > Soil >... | reverse complement strand
ATCTTTGCCTGCACTGCCCCAAGCGATGTCATCACCTGACTTTCGCTTCGGGAGATTCGGCAATTGAGGTGGTTCTTCGCCGTCGTAGAACAGTTGATAGAGAGGCACTTCGAGAGCACGCGCGAGTTTTTCGAGTGTTTCGATGGCCGGAACGGTATGGCCATTTTCAACACGCGAGATGTAGCAACGAAGCAACCCGGTGCGTTTCTCGATGTCGCCCTGGGAGAGTTTCTTTTCTTCGCGTAACGCGCGAAGGCGGTCACCAATAATCATGCAGGTATTATTCCATATAGATAAGAACTGAAGCAAGCATAAACTGATAGTGGACCGCGTGAAACGTCTGTTGCGGCTTACGGCTGAGGAAAACGAGACGAAAGAACGACGAAACCCGGAAACGATGGTACACGTCACAAAGATTGAGGATAAAGAACGGCCCGCGGGCCAAACGGCTGACCCAGGCGTTAAGCCGGCCGCACCGGGCACCGGCGACGAGCGGGCCATGGTCCGCCAGGCGCAGAAAGGCGATAAGGCAGCCTTTGAAATCCTGGTTCATCGCCACCAGCACCGGGTTTTTGCGGTTGCTAGAGGAATTCTGAAACGCCAGGAGGACGTGGAAGACGTTGCACAACAGGTTTTCGTCAAGGCCTATTTTTCACTCAAGCGATTCGATCAGCGAGCGGCCTTCAGCACCTGGCTTTACAAAATTACAGTGAACGAATGTTGGGATTTGCTTAGGAAAAGAAAGGCCCGGCCGCTGGTATATGAGTCGGATTTCAGCGAAGAACAGTCCCGGCAATATACCGCGACGGAGCGCGAGGCGACGAAAGGACCGGACACTGGCGACCGTATGGCCATGCGCCAACAGCTGGAGACCTTGCTCAGCCAATTGGACAAACGTGATCGCGCCATGCTGATTTTGAAGGAAGTGGAGGGTTTCTCGGTCGAAGAGATCGCGGATTCCATGGGCTTGAATGCCAATACGGTGAAGGTGCGACTGTTTCGAGCGCGTAAGCGCATCGTGGAGTACAGCCGGCGCGAAGAAAAATAAAAGTTTTTGTTGCAAGCGGAGAGAGTAAGGAGGTTGCGGATATGTGGTTGCTTTCACGTGGTTTCAAGAGTGAATGTGCGGAGTTTCACGATGTGCTCGATCATGTTTCGAATGTGAATCAGGTTGCGCTGAATGATGTTGCTGTAGAGAGTCTTTTGGCGCAGCTGCCGGAACATGCGCGCCAGCACGCAAACCTGTGCGGCGACTGCCGTAGCGCCGCCGGCGAATTACTGGAAGTTCGCAGAATGTTTCAACACAAAGACAACGGGGCGGAGCCGGGACCGTATTTCCTGACTCGCGTGATGGCCGCCATCACGGATCGCGAAGCCGAGCTGGAAAAGAGCGCGCAGACCTGGGCAGCCGTGCCCCGCTTGGCCTACCGCCTTTCGCTGCTGGCCTCGCTCTCGCTGCTGGTCGCTGGTGGTTGGCTGTATCAACAGCCTCGTCATGTCAGCGTTGCCGGCGTTAGCGTGGCGCAGAATAACGAAGGATTGGTTGAAGGTAGCGGCGGCGTAACTCAGGACGACTTCCTCCTCAACCCGGCGGATAGGTAAAAATGACAGAACCCACCATTCGACAAAAAGCCACGCTTTGGCTGGCGATTGTATTCGTTCTGGGCGCAGCTCTCGGCGGAGTATTGGGCTACGCGTTTGCGCATCGCAGCTATGCGTCCGAGCCCACGGTACTCAGTGCTGAAGCGAGACGCGCGCAGAGAAAAGAAAAACTCACTCATGACGTCGGATTGAATCCCGATCAGCAGAAACAAGTAGGCGCGATTCTCGATCAGGCGCAGAGTGAATATAAAGCGGTGCACGAAGTGACGGATCCGCAGCTCGAAGCGGTTCGGCAGAGAACCCGCAATAAAATCCGCGCCCTGCTGACCGATGATCAGAAACCAAAGTTTGAAGAATTTCTGCGCAAACTGGACGAAGATCGTAAGCGCAACGAAGGCCACTAATCGCTGGTTTTTGTCGCGCGCCACGCTTGCTTTTTTTCTCTCGCACAAAATCGTCCGGGCGTGTCACGGCCAACGCCCCACGCAAGCTAAAAAGGAATATCTTCGTCGGAAATTTCCGGCCCGGAAGCTCCACCACCCCCACCGCTCGGACCTCCAAAGTCATCCACCGGCCCGGACTGATCATGCTCTTCCGCGCGTGAACCGCCGCCATGCGAAGCTGCTCCGCCGCCTGCGCCATCTCCGCGCCCGCCCAGCATGCGGAAATTCGTTGCTACGATTTCAAAACTGGTGCGCTTCTGTCCTTCCTTGTCCTGCCATTCGCGCGACTGAATTCTTCCTTCAATAAAAATCAACGAACCCTTCTTCAAATATTGCTGCGCAATTTCCGCTTGTTTGCCCCAAACCACAATCTTGTGCCATTCCGTGCGCTTTTGCCGTTCGCCCGCTTTGTCTTTGTACGTCTCGTCGGTAGCCACGGAAAAATTGGCCACCGCCTGGCCGCCGCTCGTATAACGCGTTTCCGGATCGCGGCCCAGACGCCCGACCAAAATCACTTTATTCACTGACATAAGCACTCTCCTGAATCGGTCAAGATAGCACGCGGAGAACAATAAGTGAAATTGTGGAATGGACCGCGAGTCAGTTTCGGTAAGCGCTAACGTTTGCCGGGACTAACCGATAAGTTCCAGCTTGCCCGTCATCTGAGCGCAATCGGCGGCACTGGTCCCCAACGGGCAATAAGAATGTTGTCCGGCAACCGCTTTTGTCAGGTACGTGGATTGCAAGCGCTGTTGTTACAAATCTCTAGGCACAGTCATCAGGGCTAACCACTACACACAACATCCTCGATGTAACCGATGCGTTTACAGCGAGCCATCATTCCTAAGTCTTGGTAATTAATCAAGGCGAACAATCGGAAGTGTGAGTGCCCGCCTTGATTTTCCTGCCCGCGCATTCTTTCATCTCTCAGCTTGCTGAGAGACTCCCATCTACTTATTCGTTGCCTCCGCAGCGCTGTGATCAGCTGGCAGGGATTACTGCGAACTCCCTTCGGTCAACTCGGTAGAAACTGCCGTCAAATAACCGAACAAACCTCCGGAGCCATGGTTTGGTCCGGCGGTGAAGTATATCTCTGCGGCCGGCGCTCCTGCGGCATCGTTATTAGCCGGGCTGACGTTCCCAGGGCTGAGTGCCCAGATCCCATTAATGGCGAGCGGCTTGCCGCTTGCATCCTCGAGAAGTCCGTCGAATTCTCCGGTAGCCAGGTCATAGGCGGCGATGTATCCACTCGACTCGGTATCTCCTCCCCCTGCGAACTGCCCGATGAGCAGGTCGTGGCTGAAGCGCCCGAAATCGAGCGGAGCCAGAGCCACACCCCATGGTGCGTTCAGCCAATCACCGTGCTCGAGACGCTGCAGGAGGCGGCCCGAGGAAGTATAAATGTCCACAAAACCTAATCCCGGGCCGTCGGTTTCAAAACGCGAACCATCTTCGTGAAGCACATAGGTGACGACAATATCGTTACCGATGGCTTGCACGTTGAAAGGCACGTAGGAGCGCGGCAGCTTCTCATCCACGAAAGAATTTTCAGCGGAGTCGCCGCTAGCGTGATCGGCGGAGTCCTGGCTGAAGTGCTGTTTGGACGGTTCTACCGGGTGAAATGCATTGTCATAAACATCGACGCGGCCCTTGGTAAAGTTTGCCGCGTAAAGGAAGCGCTTGCCATCAATAAAAGCGCTGGTCAGGCCTGTGTAGCTGGATCCGTCGGTGGTTTTGATCACAATCACCGCACGTGTAGAAGGCGGTGCGGCGCCTTGCGCTACGGCAACGGTTGGATTCCATCCGGCAATCGTCCCATCAATCGTGGAGAAGAGGAACAAGCTGGGTTTGCCCGGGGCCAGCAAGAAATCTGTTTGGCTGCTGTTGGCGATGGTGCCGGTGGGTGTACCTAGTGGTGTGCTCTTGTTATTTGGATCGGCTTGCGGGATGGTGACGACAAGGGACTGCTTGGCTCCAACGCCGTTGTAGAGCGTGCTAAGTCCCGTCGCGTTGTCAGAAATCCACCACGGGCTGCTGGAACTCCGCGACAAGCCCCACGGATTGACCAACTGAGGGTCGGTAACCGGGGCCACCCCTGACGTGTTAGAAACCAGATTGGTTTGCGTGTATTGCTGCGCAAAACAAACGGCTCCCATAATCAGAACCAAGACTACACCAGCGGTAAAACGTAGCGACATCTTCACCTGCAAGTCTCCTTTGTATTCAGAAATGCATTCAGAAACGATTCTGTAAGTGCGGTTGCCGGGTCTGAGAATCACATGGTTGATTTAGGCGATGATTCAAACGCCGTCAGTTTTGCCCACCGTGATCGCCCGAGTGGCTGCTATCGCCGGAGTTCTCACCGTGATTCGTCTCGCCGGCCCCGGACAGGCTAAAGGCGAACACTTTGTTATTTCCGGTTCCTTGGATATTTCGGTAACCCGATCCCCAATAGAGGGTGCCGTCCACAATAGACGGCCCGTCGATCACCGTGCCCCCGCTGGCGAAGTTCCAGAGGATATTTCCAGTTGCCGCGTCCAGCGCGTACATCTGTCCTGCATTGGAGCCGGCATACATGACGCCGTTTGCAACACTCACCGAACCCCTGTCAATGGTGTTGGCAGTGGGATCTGCGGTCTGCCAAAGAATCTTGCCAGTGGCGACATCCAGAGCGCTCCATGCACCCCAGGTTATCTGCTGTCCCGACGGCACCAAGGTGTAGGGGAGGTGGTCGGTATTCGCAATAGCAACATAAATTCGCTGACCATCGGTGGCGGTACCCCACTCGATGCCTCCGAGCGAAGCGCCCGGCCCGACCGGTGTGCTCCAAACGATGTTGCCGTTATCGGGGTTGAGTGCCCAGAAGATGCCGCTCTTCTGGCCGAAGCCGACAATATTGCCCACGAGATTGGGTCCTGATCCCCCCAGATCGAAATCGGGACTGGTGGGTACAGGACAGTTGGCCTTGGGTCCTGTGGGAGTAAGGCATGCCACTGTCCAGGTATCAAAGCCTTGCAGTTTCTTCGACCACTTGACCTGCCCGGTCTTTAAATCCAGCGCCAGGGCGGTGTCGAAAAAATCGTCAGCTGCGGTGCAGTTCGCCAGCGGAGTCGCGTTCTGGCATGCTTCTACATCTGCGGGGGCGGTGTAGTTGTTTCCAGTACCGATAAAGAGCATACCTCGCTTTGCATCAATTGCAGGTGGTTGCCAAATGGCGCCGCCGCTGTATCCTCCGGTCTGTCCGCCGTTCTCGGGCATGTCGAAGGTTTTCCATAGCATCGCGCCGCTCTTCTCATCGAGCGCTACCACACTGCCGCGAAACGTGCAGCACGGATATGTTGGATCCGTTGCCAGAGTTTCTTCGCTCGAAGAAACTCCAATGTAGACAACTCCGTCGAAGACCACCGGAGATCCAGTAATGATTGCCGCCGGATGCGTTTCCACCTGCGTAATCCATTGAACTGTTCCGGTTTCGCGATCCACCGAGATCACGTTTGCGCCTTTGTGCACCTGCTTGGAATTCAGGATGTCTCCAATGATTACGTGGTTTGCATCCACGGCAGGGCTAACGCGAGAGATAGCGCCTTCGACGCCGTCGTACTCGGAGATCTTGTGCGACCAGATGAGGCGGCCGCTGTCCTTCTTGACTGCGAAGAGATTGCCGGCCCAATCGGGGAAGTAAACGGCGTCACCGTCCACGGTAGGAGTGGCAGAAACATCACCGCCCGTTGTGAACACCCATTTCGGGCTTAGACCTTTGACATTGTTTGGACCGATCAAATGTTCGGCCGGTTGGCTCCAAGTATTTCCTAGATTCTGTCCGGCGATTCGCCACTGGTCAGATCGGGATTCAGGTGATTGGCCCTGCGCTCTCAGGCCCGCGGCCATCGAAACTAACAACAGGATACTGATTAGTGCCATCTTTGCCGGCGACACGTCATGAATTTTTCTGACCATCTTCATTGTTCTCCTTGAATTTCGTGCAACCACGCACACGTCTACTGCGTACGTCTCAAGTGGCTGGAATTGAGGCATTACAGCTTCTGCTTGATTTCGAAACAACTTGCCGGGTGGTTTTCTACGAGCAGGAAACCGCACACACACTTAGACCTGATAAATCCAGTCATAGTGCTGAACTCTCAACAGTCTCGGTGTGCGGAGTTAAGGAGACTCGTTCCGTCGCTCGTCTGGATCTGATTGCTTTTCAGCCGTTTACCAGGCATGAGTACTGAGTGCCCGCTCGGGCGATCTGCGAAAAACCAACAAGCGCTGTTACCATCCTCACGTACTGCCTTTTCATCATTTCTCCTTTGCGAACGTTTTGACGGTTACTTGGGGTCAACTGCCGCGCTTACGGGTTTTATTAAGAGAAGAGGGCTTTAGCACGTGTTTAAAACAATCATCGTCAAAACGTTTCACGAAGCGTTGGATGTGATGTTCGCTACAGCGCGTTACAGAATCGCATGTAAAGGTTTTGTCACCTACAGCACGAAGAATTCCGACAGATTCGAGTCTTATGGTTGGCAGTAAACTCTTATCGGCGGGGCCCTCTACCCGCGAGAAACGCAGTTGTACGAAGCCAAAATTCGGCAGGTTCACGGATCGGGATGGAAAGCTGTCGTTTCATCACTTTTTATTTTTATGTACTTTCGCTCGAGTACCTGCAGGCGCTTTCCTCTTCAATTGGATCTGATTGTAATCAACGGCGGCACGGACGATGGTTTTCAGAGCGCGCTCATTAATCTTATCGCCCTCGAATAAATCGATCGCTCGCCACGCGTTGCCTCCGAGGCCCGCATTGAAAAGCTTGTCAGGATCTGGGAGGCTGGCCCCGTGGGAAAAGGTAAGCTTCACCTTATCTTTGTGGGCGTTGCCGACCGCGATGATCCCGTCGCGAGACCACACTGGGCTGCCCATCCATTTCCATTCCTCGATGATCTCCTGGTCCGCCTCAAGGATGGTCTTCCGGACGCGGGCCAGCGTTTTGCCACGCCAGTCTGTGATTCCTGCGATCAGCTGGTCAATACGTTCCGATGGATTCATTGGATCTCTATGCCCCCAGTTCTTGTCGAGTTTTCATGAGAGTCGTTTTATTGCGAGGATTCCTTGAAAGCGATCGATTATTCCAGAGCGAAGCCGATCACGGTCGGCTGATCTTGGTCCGCTTCCGTTCATAGCGTAGTCCAACCGATCCATTCGAGTAGGACTTGCATTCTGTCAGCGTGAAGTCGCGCTGCGGAAACTTGCCCGGAAACCCGGGGATGCCATCGCCTAACAGTAGCGGACCAAGTCCGATGAAGAGCTCGTCCACCAAATCCTCTTGCAGGAAACTGCTTGCCAATTCGCCCCCGCCTCCCAGATAGATATCTTTCCCCGGGCGGCGTTTTAGCTTTCTCATAAAGGCCGTCAGAGATCCGCTCACCACTTCAAAACCGTCTCGTTTGCCCGGCTTCCATCGCCGAGAGACTACGTAATTGGCCATGCCCGGCATCTCGGGGATCTCTCCACTCTCGCGCATTTTCGCCGTGGCAGCCGCGGTTTTACGGCCCATGATCGTGGTATCGATTTTGGAGAAGAAGTCTGCCATCAGTGATTCACCTTCTTTGTCGATCACCAGAAAATCGAGGTCGCCATTGCGCCGCGCAATATAACCGTCAAGGCTGATTCCGAATCCCAGGATGACTTTTCGTGGCATAGCGCGATTGTAAGACAAGAGAAAGCAACAGCCTGCCAAGTCTCCGCCATAACAGGCTATATCATCGAGCTTGGTGACTCCGAATCGAACCGTAGTCGGGGTAGGCCACCGGCTGGTCTTGTCTCGCCGGTCTCTTCGAGACAAGTCGTCGAACGACATGGCCTTTCCACATGCAAAGTCCCGAGAGGACAAGTACAGGAACGAAGACAAACCGGTTACTGGGCTCCTTAGCCGGAATAGCGTGCCAGCTGGGTGAGTTGAATGAGGTTGCCGCAGGTGTCTTTCAGCATTGCGATGGTAGAGCCAGTCACGTCGGTGGGCGGCATCGTGAACTCGGCGCCACGCGCCTTGATCCGTTCGTAGTCGCCCTTGATGTCGTCGGTGAAAAACATGGTCGCGGGCTGGCCCTGTTGAAGTATCGCCTGCTGATATGTTTTAGCCGCGGGGTTGTTGTTCAGCGCCAGCTGCAGCTCAGTGCCGTCCGGCTCCTCGGGAGAGGCCACAGTCAGCCAGCGATATGGGCCCTGACTGAAATCGGTTTTCTTGGCGAAGCCCAGTACTTCCGTATAGAAGCGCAGGGCCTTGTCCTGGTCGTCCACATATACGCTGGTCACTTTGATTTTCATTTCGATTCTCCTGTGCGTCGGTTAAACCGGCGAGGTTGTAGTGAATGGAAGAGTCACACCATGTGGACTAGCGACCTGCATCGGCCCCGAGTCATGCGGAGCTGCTCGCGAGGGCGGCGTCGAAGCGTTGACAGGGGAACGTGCGGTCCTGGTATTCAGCCGCGTAAGAGATTTACTCCGGGATGCCGAGGCTGTAGGAAAAAACGTAAGGACCCATCTGGTGCACCGATATCGCGAGGAGTGCCAGAGTCCCGCGCGGTCAGAGACCCCGTGCACGTACGCAGACACCACACATGGGAACGGGGAGATCCCAAGTTCGGCCAGGGCCGCAGTCGCCTTGGGACGCATCCGGACTCTTCTTTCAGGAGCATTCTGCCGTTCGAATCGTATCCGCTCTCGCATTTGTTTGATGATTACATTCGATTCCTTTGCCTAGTCTGCCTGTGCACCAGACGAAAAACACATACAGTGTTCTAGGGAGCCATCGGGAAAACGGGACGGTGGCCACGATTTAAGAGACGAAAGGAAGATTATGGTGGCGCATCCTTGGACTTTGGTTTATCGAGGGTGCGGGTTTGGATTCGACCGCATCGTAAATCCCATGTGCGGGCACCCTACTCGCCTGATGCATCTTGGCGGATGCGATTCAGAGTGCTATGCGCTTCAGCTGCCTCGGCGCTGAGGCGGAGGGCCGTTCACAGCATTCACGCCGGGACTACGCGCTTCCAACCCGCAACCCAGGCCATTTGACAAGCCAGATTATTCAAACTGTTTTCGGAACGTGTCAAATTGCGATTGCAGATCGGCGATTTGGCTGCGCAGTTCCGCGACTTCTGTGACCAGGCCTTCGACGCGGTCGTTAGAGGAAGCAGCCGCGTCATGGTCGCGCGCCGCAGTTGCCTGCGGCGGCGCTGAGGGCGTAACCGGCGGAGCGTCGCCGAGAAGATGCGCGTAGCGCGCTTCTTTGGTGCCTGGTTGCCGCGGCAGGATTGTTACCAGCGGAGGTTCGCGCTTTTCCAGGCGGCTTAGAGCGGAATGTACGCTTTCCAGATCTTCAAAAGCGTGCATGCGCGAAGCGCGTGTCCGCAGCTCCCCGGGAGTTTGCGGCCCGCGCAGCAGTAACTCGCAAATGATGGCAACCTCGGGCCGGTAAAAATTAAAAGCGTCCTGAAGGCGATGTTCGAATTTGGTAACCCGGCTGTCGGTGGAGCTGACCGATCGCACCAGCGACTGATACTCCAGCTGGTTGAGAGCTTTGCGGACTTCGCTGTCTTCCACATGCAAAACGGGATCGCGGTTTGATTTCTGATTGCAGGCGTTGGTAAGCGCGTTCAACGAAAGCGGGTAATACTCCGGCGTAGTGATTTCTTTTTCGATCAGTGCGCCGAGGACGCGAGCTTGAATGGGTGTCAATGTGAGCTGCATGGTCTCTTAGCAATCGCAACCTGCTCGCGAAATAGCCGCTTGCCAAAAGGAAATCATAACGGAAAGAGATTGCCACGCTCAAATCAGCGCGGGCGCTTTCTGCGGCAAATACTGTCCCAGCGGACAAGGTAACGCATTGCGGGAGTACTTTTTTACCAGCGCTAGAGCTGTGCGTCGCAATGTGGCGTAGTGAGAATGTCGAAATCGAACCCCCCGTCAGCGTGATGCCGAATATTGCGACCTGCTAACGCAGGATGGTCGCGGAGGGTTATCCGAAAAGCTGCTCGCGTTGCGGGTCAAGGAGCTTCATGAATAATTCCACGAAAACAATCTTGAAGGGCATTTGTGCTGCGGCTTTGGTTTTGTCTTTTGCTGCTGCGCAGGCAGCGGCGCAAGGTCCTGCGGGAGCTGGTGCCGCCTCAGCGGCTGGCGGCGGCTCATCTTCTTCCCATTCCTACAACCCGTTGAAATGGGTCGGGAAAAAAGATCCGAAGCCAGCCGGAGATTCACCCGCCGTGAACGCAGAACTGGACCAGAAGCTCGAAGCAAAATTGCGGGCGATGCAGGTTTTGAGCGCGGACACCACGCTGAAGCAGGCTTGCGTGAATTTTCTGCAACGCGTGGACTGCCTGGCGGCATTGCACGCGAGTCACAACGTCGGGCTGAATTTTGAGTGTGTGAAATCGAATGTGACCGGCGTGCGTGTTGGAACGGATACCAGCGCGTGCCGCATGCCGGCGGGCGACAAGCCGTTAACGTTGGCAAAAACAATCAAGCTGCTGAAATCCGATGCGGATGCAAAGGGCGCCGCGAAAGACGCGGAAACCGTTGCCAAGCAAGAACTCGCCGAAGCCGGCTCGCAAAAATAGCAACGAGCGATAAACAGCGAGCGGGACCAACGAACGGTGCACAATCGGCCGCTTCACGACGTTTTGGAGCGGCCGAAACTTTTAGTATCTGCAAATTGCAGCTCTGTTCGGTTTGAAATCAGTTTGCGAATAGGAACTATAGTTCCTATTTCTTGGCGAAGGGAGGATTGTTGCCGCGGTGGAGGGTTTGTTTTAACGCAGAGTCGCAGAGTACATTGAGGCAAAGCACAGAGGCGGAGTACATGAAAAGGGAAGCAGGGCGGCGGGCTGGCTGGACTACGCTGCCGAGGCAGCTACTCCTAGTTCCTTTAGTCTGGCGCGGGCGCGGCGTTCTTCTTCCGTGCCGGGATAGCGTTTCACAACTTCGCGCAGTTCTTTTACGCCGGAAGATTTTTGACCGAGTTCGATCAGGGCCATACCTTTTTTCAGGCGGGCCGGCGCGAGTTTAAAACTCTTCGGATAGTTGGTGAGAACCTTATCGTATTCGGCTACCGCCTGCGAATATTGCCGCTGGGAGTAGGCGATTTCGCCGAGATAAAACTGGGCGTTGGAAGCGAGATCGGTATCGCCGTAATATTTTAAATAGTCCTGGAATTCGGAGCGGGCTAGATCGTATTTGCCGCTGGTGATGTCGCGCAGGCCGTTCGAGTACAAAGTATCCGCGTTGGGCGCGGCGCTAGCGGCCGCTGCAGGCGAGCTGGTCGGCTGAGCGGAAGAGCTACCTGGAGCGCTGGTTGGTACGGTGCCGCCAGGAACTGTCCCACCGGAAATTTTCGAGTCAATATTCTGTATGGTGCCCTGGAGATCCACGAGTTGCTGATTGAGCTTGCCGAGACGGGATTTGATTTCTTCCAGATTGTCGGAAAGTCCCTGGACTTGCGTGGACATGGTGTCGAGGCGCGCCCCGGAATTGGCTTGCACATCCTGCACGGATTTTTGCAGCCCGCTCATGGTGCCGTTGAGCTTGCCAACGGTGTCGTTCGATTGCTCGATGAGAGTGCGCATTACAGTGTGGTCTTGCGTGGTCTGACTTTGAATGTCTTTCTGCCCTTGCAACAGCGTAGTGACGTCACGCTGCAGCTCAATGATTTCGCGCGCAACGGCTTGGGCGGGCTTCGGACCGATCAGGCTGCCGCATAGTGCGCCGATGAGAAGCGCGGCGGCAAAACCAGCGAGATTGCGAAAACGCATGAAGAACTCCTCCTCGGTGTCGTGCGAGCCATCTGGGCGGGCCAACCGACGGGCCAAGTGGGTTTGGCCGAGACAGTTCTTATCTCAGGGTTTGCAAGTTCAAACCCTGAAACCTTGGACGCGCAGCACGACGTTAGGCTCTACTCAACTTTAACCAGAGAGAAGCGCGGGAGCAAGAGGATGTTTGCGCCGGTCAGCAACGGATGCTGGCGGATACGCGGGTGTGCGGCCCGACGGATCCCTGACATTTTAGACCGGGGCCCATGGAATGTCTCCGTCCCGGTCTATACGTTCTCGGCAGGTCTCTACCTCGCCGCCGCCTAACCGAACCTGTGCTTTTCAGCTCGATTCACTTGATTTCCGATTGCCGGGTTAATCTCGATAAGAACGAAGGCCACCCAAGAAGAAGTCGAAAACCTGCGCCACCCCACTCTGACAAAAAAGGAGGAGAACGTGGGTTCTCCTCCAGGGCGCGCTATTCTGTGGCGCGGACTACACCCGCGCACAGCCAAGAAATGGCTGTGCCACTCAGAAACGGCTACTTGGCCATTACGAAGTGGCCTCGGCGGTTCTGCTGCCAGCAGGATTCGTTGCTCTCCATGCAGAAGGGCTTTTCCTTGCCGTAGCTGACGGTGCTGATGCGATCGGCACCGATGCCCAGAGACACCATGTATTGTTTGACGGCGGCCGCACGGCGATCGCCGAGCGCGAGATTGTATTCGGTCGAGCCGCGCTCGTCGCAATGGCCCTCGACGACGACCTTCATCTGGGGATACCGGCGCAGGAAATCAGCGCTCTTGCCCAGAGCAGCGCGGGCATCGGGACGGACGTCCGCTTTGTCGAGATCGAAATAAGCGTCCTGCATTTCGCGCAGGAACATTTTTTCCATCGAATCCATGTCTGTGGAGGGTGGAGGTTCGACGGGAGGCTGCGCGACGGTGATGCGAACGGTGGAATCGGCCGTTCCACCCGGCCCACTGGCGGTCACGGTGTAAGTCGTGGAATCGGATGGCGTCACTTTGGTCGACCCTTCAGGGGCTACTGCACCAACGTCGGGCGCAATGGTCAATTGCGTGGCATTGGTGGATGACCAATGCAGTGTCGCGGAGTCGCCTTTATTGATGGAGGCGGGATCGGCGGTCAGTGTGACCGTAGGAGTCGATGGCGCAGCCGCGGGCGGTGGCGGCGTACCGCTGATGACAGGTTTCTTGCTGCAGCCCGCAGCGAGAACAGTTGCGGCGAAAGCAACCGTAAGACAAACGCGGTAAAACGGTCGGGCAACCTCAGTCATGCTAAATTCCTCCTCAACAAAGTGTATTCCCGGTGCATCGTTCGTCGAGCCTGATTATATTACCACTAACTGAACCATGGATGAAATGTCGCATCACGATATATTTTCTATCGTATCTGTCTCGAGCAGCCATGACATCGCGTATATTTTGAGCAAACATAATCGGCACTTAGCGCTGCGACCAGTTGGGCGATTCGTTGTGACCGGCGGTGGTGAGCTGGCGGGGCTGACTTCCGTCGGCCAGCATGGTCCAGATCTGGCGGGTGCCGGAACGGGTGGACTCAAAAACAATGTGCCGGCCATCGGGCGCCCAGCTGGGGCGCTCGTTGCGTCCCATGTCGTGAGTCAATTCGATAATTTGCCGGCTGGCGACTTCCATGACATAGATGTCGTAATTATTGCTGGGCCTGCGCCAACTGAAGGCGAGAAGCTGGCCGTTGGGCGCCCACGAAGGATCGATCAGGTAGCCTTTGTCCGGCAGATCGAGGTTGGTGGCATTGGTGCCGTCGGAATTCATCAGGTAAAGCTTCGGCACTCCGCTGCGGTCGCTGACAAACGCGACGCTCTGGCCGGTTTTCGGATTCCACACTGGCGAAGTGCTGGCGCCGTTTGCGAACGTCAAGCGCTTCAGGCCGGTGCCGCTGGAATTGATGGCGTAGAGCTCCGGATTGCCGCCCATTGAGGATGAGAAGACCAGTTGCAAGCCGTCAGGTGACCAGGCGGGCGCGCTGTTGGTCCCTTTGAAATGGGGAAAGCTGACGACTTTGTTTGCGTCCACCGAGTACATGCAAATTTGCGGACTGGCCGGACCGGTTGCGCCTTTGGCATAGCAAGTGAACGCAATGCGCGACGTGTCCGGCGCCCAGCGAGGCGTGAGCGAAATCGAGCGAAGGGAAGTGAGCGGATGCTGGTTGGCGCCGTCGTAGTCCATGGCCCAGATTTCTTTTGTGCCGGTGCGCGAGCTGACGAAGGCAATCTGCGTAGACGAAATGCCGGGCAGCCCTCCGGAAAGGCGCATGATGATTTCGTCGGCAAACTGATGGGCGAACCTGCGCACTTGCGCGTCAGTGGGCGCGCCGCGATAAATTTTTGCAATGACCGCCTGCGACGTCGGATTGCTTACATCGTAAAACCAGGCCTGGATGGCGACATCGCTGGCGGTTTCGGCGAGATTGCCGAACGCGGCAAAGTGTGCGTTCACTGGTGAATCGGACCAGGCGACAAAGCGAAGCTCGGATGGAATGCTGGGCTGCGACTGCGGATAGAAGCTCGGGCTGACTACATCGAGGATGCCGCTGAATCCAAGATCATCGCGCACTACTTGAGAGAAGAGCGTGGAGTGAGGTTTCGCGGCGTCGGCGCGAGGCGCGAAATCGGCCACAGCGACGCGCGGCTTTTCGACGCCGAGGCCGGTGCCGGTGCGAAACCAATCCTGCTGCTGCGCCTGCGCGGCACTAGCCGCCGCGAAGAGGCAAACGAATAGAAGTGTACGCAATCCACTACTGCATCGCAGGCGCAGAAACACTATTTCCTCCGTGGAGCTTAAGCTTGGCAGGCTGGGCGGGAGTTGCGTGTGTCATCTTGTCATACTCAGGTCAAAATCGAAAATCACTTTGACGCTCGAACCGGAATAGTCCGGAGGCAGGGCCGGCATCGGGTTCGATGACATAATTGCGCGAAGCCCGGAATTGTCCATGGAAGCATTGCCGCTGGCTTGCGAGATGCGAACGTCTTTCACAGTGCCGTCTTTGGCAATCGTGAACTCAACGACCGCATGGGCGGTGCGCGAAGCGCGCACGGCAGGGTCGATCGTATTCTGCAACCAGTTGCCCTGAATGCGGCGCTTCACAGACTCGATGTACCAGCCATAACGTGAAGCGAAATCGCCGCCACCTTCAGACTTAATGGCCATGCCGGGAGTTGCGGACGATCCAGGATTGGTGCCGGCACCGGTAGTGATGTTGGGCGAGCCTAGATTCTTACCGGGAACGGCGTTCTCCGGATTGGGAATCTTCGGCTCAAAGGCCTTGTTTTGCCTCGGCGGAGGTGGCGTTTTTTTGTTGGGTTTTTCCAGCGTCTTGAAATCGGGCACGTTTTTCAGGTCTGGAGGAACGACTTCTTCTTTTTTGGGCTGTGGCGGCTCGGGCTTGACTTCGTTTCTCCAAAGGCTCTTCGAAGGATCCACGACATTACTTTCATTCACCGATGGAATTTTCGGCATCGGCACGCCGGTATTTCCGACCAGCGTCACTTTAGTGCTGTCGCTTCCGCCTCCCGGGCCAGCCCAGCGACTGCCCTCCCAGTGGAAATAGGCGGAGAGAGCCAGCAATAAGATCAATGCGGCGTGCAGAATCCCTGAAACCGTAAGATACGGTTTGAAGCTGAGCTGCTCCGAATTGGCGACCGCCGTGTACATTCTCTACAGCTATCGACTCTTCTCCGTCAGCGGCTGAGTAACGATGCTGATGTTGTTGATGCCTGACTGCCGCAGCGTATCTATTATGGACGCGAAAATGCCGAAGGGAACCGTCTCATCGCAGCGAAGATAGACCGCATCCTGCGGCTTCTTCAGTTGTGACTGAACCTTGCTGCCAAGTTCATGAATGTTGATGGGGTCGTTGCCAAGATACACCCTTTGAGCTTTGTCGATGGTGACCACCAAACGCTGTTCGGTGATTTCGTGCACCGTTTTTGTTTTTGGGACGTCCACTTCGATGCCGGACTGCAGAATCGGCGCGGTGATCATGAAAATGATCAGCAGTACCAGGACGACGTCAATGAACGGGATCATGTTGATCTCGGACAGCGTCGATTGGGTCGGTTTCGAGATTTGCATATGTTTTTTGGCGGCGCGTTGCCGCGGCCGCGGAACTTACGTGAAAGTCTTTTCGATCTGCGCGGTGACCTCGAGCGCAAAAGTGTCCAGGCGTTGGCTCAGCGAACGGATATCGCCCACAAAATTATTATAAAAAATTACCGCGGGGATGGCGGTAAAAAGTCCTGCGGCCGTGGTGACCAGGGCCTCAGAAATGCCGGGGGCAACAGCGCGCAAGCTGGCGGAGCCGGCAGCTCCAAGGCCGGAGAAAGCGTCAATGATTCCCCAAACGGTGCCAAAGAGGCCGATGAACGGAGTGACCGAGCCGGTGGTGGCCAGCCAGGTCATGCCTTTTTCGACGCGGCGAATTTCTTCCGCGGAAGCAAGCTGCATGCTGACTGTAACTGCGCTCACGCTCTTGAGCGCTGGAGGATGCGGGTTGCCGGGAGCAGAGCCAACCTGGCTTTGCAGTTCGCGATAACCGGCCGCATAAACATTGGCGAACGGAGATCCCGCGGTGGCCAGTGCTTGCGGATTAGCTACGCCGCGGGTAGCGCGAAAAATGCGCAGAAACTGGTCGCTTTGCTGGCGAATGCGGCCGAACAAGCTGAGTTTTTGCAGAATCATTCCCCAAGACACAACGGAAAATAACAGCAGCAATCCTAAAACGCCGCGCGCCACCCAACCCGTCTGTTCAAGTATGCTGCCGAGGTCAGCGGCGAAGGCCGCAATCAGGAAAAAGGAAATGTTGGCTCCTCAGGTTGAGTAAATTTGCTGGACTTTAGCAACCTAGCATACGAAGAAAGTGGAAGCAACGAATGGTGCGCGGAAATTGCTACGCAGATATGCAATCGTACAGCCCGCCAGCATGGAGTACGGCGGCCCAGAGGCCGCTTTTTGGTGGCGCTGAAATGCGAGGGAAAAGCGGGAGCAGGGCTCCCGCACTGCAAAACCGCGCAGCCCGGGACAGGGACTAGCAACGATGCATGCTAGAATTGCTAGAGAATGAGTAATAGCTTCGACATTCGCGTAGAGGCGCTGGCGAATCCAACCGCAAATATTGCGGTAGCGCCTGCAGTGATCGCACATTCGTCTGCGACCGCGCGCGGAACGTTCTTCCTGGAGACTTTCGGCTGCCAGATGAACGAGCATGACTCGGAGAAGGTAGCCGGGCTGTTGCTGGCACGCGGGTATCAGCAGGTGGAAACACCGGAAGCCGCTGGCCTGATTTTGTACAACACCTGCAGCATCCGGGAAAAAGCCGCGCAAAAAGTTTTTTCCCGGCTGGGCGAGTATCGCGGATTAAAGGGCGAAGGCAAGAGGATTGGCTTGCTGGGATGTGTGGCGCAGCAAGAGGGCGAGGACATTTTTTCGCGCGCGCCCTGGGTGAACCTGGTGTGTGGCTCTGCGAGTTATCGCAAGTTGCCGGAGTTGCTGGCGAAGGTCGAAGCAGGCGAACAACGCGTCACCGGGCTGGATAACGACACCGACGAGACGTTTGAAACCGAAATGACGCGGCGGGACAATCCCTGGCGCGCTTACTTGACCATCATCGAAGGCTGCGACAAAGCCTGCGCTTATTGCGTGGTGCCGTTCACGCGCGGTCCTGAGCGCAGCCGCGACAGCGCGCGAATCTTAGCCGAACTGAAGCAGCTTGCGGAGTTTGGCTATAGCGAAGTGCAATTTCTGGGACAGACCGTGAATTCCTACGCCGATCCTTCACCGCGCAAAATGCGTTTCAGCGAATTGCTGATCGCAGCGGCCCAAGTGCCCGGGATTAGCCGTGTACGATTTACGACTTCGCATCCGCGCGATTTTACGCCGGACATAATTGAAGCAATGGATTCGAATGCGGTGATTTGCAACCACGTACACTTGCCGGTGCAATCGGGTTCGTCGCGTGTGTTGCGTGCGATGCAGCGGACGTATTCTCGCGATGAGTACCTGGAAAAGATTGCCATGATTCGAAGTGCCAAGCGGCGGACGGCCATTACAACTGACGTGATTGTGGGATTTCCGGGTGAGACCAATAGCGATTTCGACGAGACCCTGTCATTGCTTGATGAGGTCAAATACGACGGCGTTTTTTCCTTCAAGTATTCGCCGCGGCCGAATACGCCGGCTTCTACCATGCCGGACGCGATTCCGGAAGAGGAAAAGAGCCGCCGATTGGCATTGCTTCAGGAAAAGCAACGAGTGATTCAATCTGAGACGCTGCAATCGCTGGTCGGCGAAGTTTACGAAGTACACGTAGACGGCAAATCGAAGAAAGAAAACTCCTGGTACGGGCATAGTTCGTGCAACCGGGTGCTCAGCCTGACCTCCACAGCGCCGGATTTGCTGGGGAAGTACGTCAAAGCCCGTGTGACCGGATGCACGGCAAACAGCCTGCTGGGTGAACAAATCTTCATAAGCTAAAAATGCGTATTGTGTATCGCACGACCGGATGATAGAAGTGCAGCCAGACGCAGTGCGGAGGGCGCGATGGAAATGGAAATGAAGATTCGTGGCCTGATGATGGACCCTGTCACCAATATGCCGATTGTGGTCCTCAAGGATGTGCAAGGTAATGCCATCCTGCCGATCTGGGTTGGCGTGTACGAAGCCAACGCCATCGCGCTCGAAATTGAAAAAGTCCAGACGCCGCGCCCCATGACCCACGACCTCCTGAAAAATGTTTTTTTGGGCTTGGATGTGCGAGTGGACAAGATTGTCGTGAATGAATTGAAAGACGACACCTTTTACGCGCTGATCTGGGTCGAACGCGAAGGCCAGATGATGACCATTGACTCGCGGCCCAGCGATGCCCTGGCATTGGCGTTGCGAATGGATTGCCCGATTTTTGTGGACGAGCAAGTCCTGAAGAATTCGAAGGTCTCCTCCGCACTCACGGAACGCACCACCAACGAGCAATTACGCAACTGGCTCGAAGGCCTCTCCGACGAGGACCTCGGCCGCTATAAAATGTAGCCAAGTCCTCCGCCTCTCTGTTTTGCAGATAGAGCTTGCAGGAGGAGAGGTTTAGGGGGTACAAGACGGGCAATGGCCCAGACTGCTCGGCTCCGGCACTCGGTGTTGGTTCGTGTTACGCATTGGCTGACTACAATTGCGTTCGTGGCGCTGCTGGTGACGGGGCTGGAACTTGTCGTGTCGCATCCGCGTTTTTATTGGGGCGAGACGGGCAACGTCAATACCGAGCCTTTATTCAAGATACCGATTCCGTCGTCGAGGCATCTTGTGCCCACGGGCTATGGCTACATGCTTCCCGATCAGAATGGCTGGAGCCGGTATCTGCATTTTCAATCGGCGTGGCTGTTGGTTCTGACGGGATTGGTTTACGTGGGCCTGGGATTGAGCCGCGGACATTTCCGGCGCGAATTGTTCCCCACGCGGTCTGACCTTTCGGCCACGCGACTCATGAGCTCGATCGCCGAGCATTTGCGTTTCAGGCGGCCGAGCGCGGAAGAAGCCTGGTCGTATAACGTACTGCAGCGGTTGGCGTACCTGGTCGTCCTCTTTGTGGGATTTCCGCTGATTATCTGGACGGGGCTGGCCATGTCTCCGTCGTTTGTGTCGGCGGTGCCGGCGGCGGTGAACGTTTTGGGAGGGCAGCAATCGGCGCGCACGCTGCACTTTTTTCTTACCGGCGCGCTGGTGCTGTTCCTGCTGGTTCATGTTTTCATGATATTTCTGGCGGGATTCTGGAGCCGCCTGCGGGCGATGATCACTGGCCGCGCAATCGAGCTAGCAGAGAACGGCCGCACTGGGGCACGAGAGGAGCGAGCATGAGCAAGCTCTCGCGACGTCAACTGATCACTGCGGGCGTTGTGACCGCGGCAGGGGCAGGCGGACTCGCCGTTGCGGCGAAGATCGCCGGCCGCTATGGATTGGTGCCGCCGGATTCGGGCGGCATCTACGGGCCCGGCGAAACGCTGACGTATGCGGCGCAACGCTTGTTGACGCGACATTCAATGGCGCGCGAATTTCCGCGCGGCCAGATTTCGGCCGAGCCGCTGATGAATGAAGTTGCTCCATTGGGCGAAGATTTTCAGCGGCTGCAGAAAGCGGGCTTTGCCGATTGGCGCCTGGGCGTGGATGGCATGGTCGCTCGTCCAGGGTCGTTTTCGCTCTCGGAGCTGCAAAGCTTTCCGCGACGCAGCCACATCACGATGATTCAGTGCGAGGAAGGCTGGTCGTATATCGCCGAGTGGACCGGAGTGCCGCTTTGGCATGTGCTCGAATTGGCTGGAGCGTCGCCGCAAGCCACACACGTGGTTTATCGGTCGATTCAGCCGGACTGGTGGGAGAGCATGGACATGGCGGACGCGCTGCATCCGCAAACGCTGCTGGCGCATGAAATGAACGGTGGCGAGCTGCCGGTCGGCTTTGGCGGGCCGCTGCGAATGCGCGTGACGCGGCAACTGGGGTATAAAAGTCTGAAATACGTCACTAGCCTCACCGTCACAAATAACATCAAGCAGTTTGGCAAAGGGCTGGGCTCATCGGAGCCTGAAGGTGGCTACTCCTGGTACGCCGGCATCTGACCGCGGCAAACTGCAAGTCTACCTAAGCGGGATCTGCGGGCGGTGCGCCGACTGGAGAAGCCCGCAACTTGTCCGGGAAGAAAGCGAAGAGAAAGTCAAAAGCCGCACCCTTACAAACGAAGTCCTGCGGCACGGCAGCTGCTTTTTCGGGTCCTTGTGCTTTTTGTGCGCCCAGGATCTATTCGTTCGCTGCGCTGTCCTGTGCAACGAGCGGAGCACCGATCTGTGCATGAGCGATGGGTCTCGACCTCATTGTCGAGGGTTGCGCCAAACCCGGCGATGAGCGCGAATGGCGTCGTCTTTTAGAGCGATCCTTGGCTGACGAAAAACTTTCGCAGGCGGAAATTGCCCGCGTCCGAGAGATTTGCATTCCGGGTCAAGATACGAATACAAAGCGACGGGTGGTGCGGCGCCAGACTACTAGGAGGACGATGCCGATGAGGATGAGGGCAAGGCTGAGGCCGATCCAGAGGCCGAGGGCGCCCCAACCGCGACGGAAGCAGAGCCATGCTCCGAGGGGAAGGCCGATGATCCAATACGCGGTGAAATGGCAAAGCATGGGTGTGCGCGTATCGCCGGCTCCGCGCAGGGCGCCGGTAGCCACAGATTGAATTCCATCGAACAATTGAAACGCGGCGCCTGCGGCCAGCAGAATTGCGGCGTTACGAATGACCACTTCGTCAGTGGTGTAGATGCGCGCAATCCATCGCGGTGCGGCCAGCAGCACCACGCCCGCCAGAGTCATAAACGCCGCCCCGATGAAGATAGCGGTTCCTCCGGCGTCCCTTGCGCCTTGCGGGTCACGCCTTCCTAGGGCCTGGCCAACGCGCACTGCTGCCGCAGAAGAGATGCCCAGTGGCACCATGTAGGTGAACGCAACGGTGTTCAGCGCGATTTGATGAGTGGCCAGCGGGACAGCGCCAAGACGCGCAATCAACGCCGTGACCGCTGCGAATACACCACTTTCCAGAGTGAACTGTAGCGCTGCTGGCATGCCGAGCGCGATAAGCTGCTTGATCCGGCCAAGGTCAATATCCACCGGCGTCTTCAACAAGTCAGTGCGATGCTTGCGGTCGTACCATAATAAATAGCCGATCAAGACCGCGGCCATGTACACGCGAGCGATCGCTGTGGACCATCCAGAACCCACCGTGCCCATCGGGCGGAAACCCCATTTGCCGTAGATCAAAAGCCAGTTGCAGACTGCGTTGATGATGTTTGCCGTTACCAAAGCGAACGCTACCGGACGCACCATACTCATGGCCTGCAGGCAACGGCGCACCGCGAAATACAACAAAAGAGGGAACAGGCTTACGGTGAGCGCGTTGGTGTAAGGAATCGTTTCCGATGCAACCGAGGGATCAACGTGGATGGCTCGCAAAAGTTGTGGCATCAGCCATATGGGTGCGGCCAGCAGTGGTGTTAGCGCAACGCTTAAGTACACGCCATTGATCAGCGAACGATGGCAATCTTCGCGCTTGCCGGCGCCGAAGGCTTGCGCAACGAGAGTATCGAGACCGAGGAGCAGGCCTTCTCCGAAGAGCGCCAGCACCATGAACACCGCGGAACCGAGGCTCACAGCGCCCATGGCGACAGCGCTGTTCGGCAGGCGCCCGACCATCATGGTGTCCACGATGGCCATGCTCATCCAGCCTAGTTCGGCCAGAACCAGCGGGATGGCCAGCCGCAGCGTCGGTCCTACTTCGCTTCGGAATATTTGTGTGCGTGAGGTCACAATTTTTGTTTAAGCAGTTTACGGGTGAGCGATGCGGGGGAGCAAATTTGCTGACCAAGACCGTGGTTCCGAAGCGCGGTCGCAAATTCAAACAGTGAGTTCCTTCAGCGATCCTTATCGGATCGCTTCAGGATGATGATACCCGCAGGGATTTTTGCATTGAGCGCAAATTGTTAATGGAGGAGACGGGCAAAAATGTCGCCGGAGATTAGTTCGGATATGGCGTTGATGTCTGGAGCTAGTGCGCGGTCCTCTGTAACCTTTGCCGATTTTGCGCGAACGGTGTCGTAGGCCTGCTTAGCCAGCGGCCCGGTTTGCAGTGGTGCGAGGAGATCGATGCCCTGGCAGGCGCAGAGTAGTTCGATGCTTAGGATGTGCTGCAGATTTTGGAGCATGCGTTGCAGGCGGCGCGCGCCGCTCATGCCCATCGATACATAATCTTCCTGGTTGCCACTGGTGGAAATGGAATCCACGGAGTGTGGCGTGGCCAGTGCTTTGTTCTCGCTAGCCAGCGCAGCTGCCGTGACTTGCGCTATCATGAAACCGGAATTTAATCCGGGTTGTGGAGTCAGAAACGCCGGCAACAGGCTGGTAAGCGGATTGGTCATTTGATCGATGCGCCGTTCCGAGATTCCTCCCAGCGTGGCGATGGCGACGGCGACCTGGTCGGCGGCCATGGCCAAAGGCTGGCCGTGAAAATTTCCTCCACTGATGATGTCGCCTTCGCCTTTTTCGTTTACGAAAACCAGCGGATTGTCGGTGGCGCTGTTCAGTTCAACCGACGCCGTTTCGCGTGCCTGCGAAAGGGAATCGCGCACGGCGCCGTGAACCTGCGGAGTGCAGCGTAGGCTATAGGCGTCCTGGACGCGCGTGTCTTTTTCCGCCGCGCGATGTGATTCGCGGATTTCGCTGCCTTCGTTCAGATGCGCGAGATTTCTGGCGGTACGCGCGGCTCCGGGATAAGCGCGTGCGTGCGTGATGCGCGCGTCGAAAGCACCAGGGCTGCCGCGCAGCGCGTCGAGAGAAAGCGCCGCCGCCACGTCGGCGGTGTCTGTGAGTGCGTCAGCGCGGCGCAACGCCAGACTGAGCAGAGCCAACATGCCTTGCGTGCCATTCAGGAGAGAGAGGCCTTCTTTGGCGTCGAGCTGCACTGGCGTGATTTTTGCGCGGCTCAGCGCTTCGCCGCCGGACAGAATTTCGCCGTGAAATTCGGCGTGGCCTTCGCCGATCACCACTTGCGCCAAATGCGCGAGTGGTGCGAGATCGCCCGAGGCGCCGACGGATCCTTGCGAGGGGATTACCGGGTGCACTCCGGCGTTGAGCATGGCGCAAAGCGTTTCTACCGTCGCCGGCTTGACGCCGCTGAGGCCTTTGGCCAAAGCGTTGGCGCGAAGAAGCATGATGGCGCGCGTTTCGGCTTTGCTGAGCGGCTCACCCACGCCGCAGCAATGCGAGCGCACCAGATTTACTTGTAACTGGCGAACCTGCTCGGTCGAAATGCGCACACTCGCGAGCTTTCCGAAACCGGTGTTGATGCCGTAAGCGGTTTTGCCGGAAGCAACGAGTTTGTCGACCATGTTGCGCGATGCTCGCATTTTTTCGGATGCAACCGTGGCAAGTGAGACCTCCGCGCCATGAAACGCGACTTCGTAAACCTGATCGAAGGTGAGGTCGCGTCCGTTCAGCTCGAGCGTCGTTTTGCTGGGCGTCATGCCAGTTCGCTCGGAACGGGCGCTACGTTGGCCAGAGCGCGGAACTTTTCTTGATATTTTTGCGGCAGCTGTTTTGCTTTGCCGTCTTTTCCGCAAATCACGTGAGTGGTTGCTCCGGTAGCGAGGATTCGATCGTCAGAGTCGCGCAGAAGCTCGTAGGAGTATTTCACGATACGATTGCCGGCTTCCGCAATTCGTGTTCGCACGCGCAGCAATTCGTCATAACGCGCCGGAGAAAGATACCTGCAACTGGCTTCGGCTACCACGATGAAGCAATCGTCTTCGGCTTCCATGAGTTTGTACTCGAAGCCGAGCGCGCGCATCAGCTCGACACGGCCGACTTCAAACCAGATCAGATAGTTGGCGTGATAGACCACGCCCATCTGATCGGTTTCGGCGTAACGAACACGCACAGATGCATCGTGAAATTCCATGGAGGCTCCTAGCCGTTTCAGTTTACAGAAAGAGAAGAGGGGATTGCCACAGACCGCACAGCGCGACGGAGCAGAGAGACTCCTCGCTTCGCTCGGAATGACGGCAGAGAAGCCGGGAACTTATTCATTCATCCTTCCAGACGGGCTTGCGCTTTTCGAGGAAGGAGGCGATGCCTTCCTTGAAGTCCGGCGTACAGCGGATTCGCGCGTTTTCGAGAACCGCGCGATCGAGGTCGGCGTCCACACCAGCTTGTTCCGCGGTAACCAGCAAGCGTTTGGCGCGGCTAAGGCTACCCGGGCTGACTTCGACGAGATAGTCGGCCAATTCGCTGGCCCGCGACATGAGTTTATCGGGCTCGACAATTTCGCTGACCAGACCGAGTCGTTGCGCCTCTTTCGCGGAGATTTTGCGGCCGGTGAGCAGCAGATCTCGGGCGCGCTTGTCGCCGATCTGACGAGTGAGAAACACGGAAACGATGGCGGGAAGAAAACCGATGCGAACTTCCGTGTATCCAAAGCAGGCCTCGGGAACCGCGAGAGTGAAATCGCAAAGCGTGGCGATGCCACAACCGCCGGCGAGCGCGTGGCCATTAACAGCAGCAATGAGCGGGCGTGGGAAGCTCCACAAGCGCCGAAAGAGTTTAGCCATGCGTCGCGAGTCTTCCTGATTTTCCTGCGGAGATTGTTTGGCGATGGACTGGAGCATGTCCAGATCCATGCCGGCGCAAAAGGCGGGTCCGTTGGCGGCCATGATCACCACGCGGACTCGTTTTTTTTCGATATCGTCCAGAGCAGTTTGCAGTTCCGAGATCATGGCGGGGTTGATAGCGTTGCGCTTGTCCGGGCGATTGAGGGTGATAGTGGCGCGCTCATGGCCATAGTCGAGCAACAGTGTGGAGAACATCGCTTCGCCTCCGTTCAATGGAATGTTTACGCCGCAAGCGGGCTAACTTGCATCTTTTTTAGCTCGCGATTGGGGCATGGGCGTATTTGGTGCGAATCGCGTTGGTCATCAAAAGCACCTTTGTTAGATGAGAATCATCGATGCCGGTTTCGCCTCCGGCCTTTTTTACCGCAGCGAGAATGTCTTCGGTACGAATGTTGCCGACGAGATCGTCTCCGGCGAAGGGGCAGCCGCCGAGTCCGGTAAGAGCGCCATCGAAGCGGCGACATCCGGCCCGGTAGGCGGAGAGAATTTTTGCTTCGGCGTTTTCCGGGCGGCTGTGGAGATGAGCACCGAGTTCGATGCCCGCGATGTGTTCGTAGGCTCGCTTGAAAACGTCGGCGACGATTTCTGGAGTGGCGTTGCCTGCGGTGTCGGCAAGAGAAACAGTTCGGATGCGAATGTCTTTCAGCCATTCGAGAGTTTCTTCAACGAGTTCGGGGCCCCAGGGTTCGTCGTAGGGATTTCCAAAGGCCATGGAAATGTAAATGACCAGGCCGCGCCCGGCGGCTTTAGTTTCTTTGTTCAGAGTTTCGACGAGGGCGCGGGATTCGCCGCGCGACATGTTGGCGTTGGCGCGGCGGAAGTAGGCGGAGATGGAATAAGGATAGCCGATGGTGGTGACGCCGGGAGTTGCGAGTGCGCGTTCCAGTCCCTTTTCGTTGACGACGATGCCGATGATTTCTGGAGGTGCAACACCGCCTGGAAGGGAAAAGTTGAATGCAGTCATTACTTCTTCGCTGTCGGCCATCTGCTTAACGTGCTTGGGGGAAACAAAACTCACGGCATCGATGTGTCTGAAGCCTGCGAGCACAAGTTCCTTCAAATACTCAGCTTTGTAGTCTGCGGGAATTACGTCCTGCAACCCTTGCCACGCGTCGCGAGGGCATTCGATGAGTTTGACAGGTTCCGTCAACGTGATCTCCCTGGCTTGGAAAAGTCGCGGATCGGCGAGAACGGGACAAGTAGCAAACCAGGAAGTCCCATGACGCCACACCTCGCTGCGAACACATCGATCAGTTCTTCCCTGAGCGTTTCAGGATGAAACCGGAAAACACGCAAGTCGGGAACGCCAATCGCCATCGCGAACGGAATGAGAAGAATTCCTACAATGAGCCAAGATGATCGGCGGCTCATCATGTTTGCAAGACTCCGGTTTTGAATTCCTTGAGGTCGGAGTTTAGAGCGGCGGCTTCGAGCGACCAGATCAGAGCGTCGCGGGTTTGTGCGGGATCGATGATGGCGTCGACCCAGAGGCGCGCGGCGGCGTAGCGCGGGTCGGACTGGTGTTCGTAGGTGGCGCGGACGGATTCGACCAATTCCTTTTTTGCTTTTTCGTCTACTTTTTTTCCTTCGCGTTCTAATTGTTTGAGCTTGATTTCAGCCAGCGTGCTGGCTGCGGCGTCACCGCTCATTACGGCGTAACGCGCGGTGGGCCAGGCGAAAAGGAAGCGTGGGTCGTAGGCTTTGCCGCACATGGCGTAGTGGCCTGCGCCGAAGCTGCCGCCGCAAATGACGGATATCTTAGGAACGACGCTGTTGGAGACGGCGTTCACCATTTTTGCGCCGGCGCGGATGATCCCGGACCATTCGGCGTCTTTACCGACCATAAAGCCGTTGACGTCATGGAGAAAAATCAGTGGGATGCGGTTCTGGTTGCAATCGAGAATGAAGCGGGCAGCTTTCTCGGCGGACTCAGTGTAGATCACGCCGCCGAACTCCATACGCTTTTGGTCGGAATGGGGCGCGGTGGTCTGCACATGTTTTTTCTGGTTGGCGACGATACCAACCGCCCAGCCGCCGATGCGCGCGTAACCACAGAGGAGCGTTTCGCCGTATTCGGCCCGATATTCTTCGAATTCGCTGGCGTCCACGATGCGCGCGATGATGTCGCGCATGTCGTATTGCTTGGCGGCATTGCTGGAGAAGATGCCGTAGATTTCGTCAGCGGGGAAGAGTGGTTCGCGTGACGCGGTGTGGCTGAAGACTGGTGGGTCGGGTGCGCCCATTTTGTCCACCAGCGCGCGAATGCGGGCCAGGCAGGACTCGTCGTTGGGCTCGCGAAAATCCACGGTGCCGCTGATTTGCGAATGCATTTTTGCGCCGCCTAGTTCTTCTGCGGAAGTTTTCTGGCCGATGGCGGCTTGGACTAGCGCGGGACCGGCTAGAAATAGGCCGGAGCCTTCGGTCATCAGAATGTGGTCGCACATGACCGGAAGATACGCGCCTCCCGCTACGCACATGCCCATGATGGCGGTGAGTTGCGGAATGCCCATCGCGGACATGACGGCGTTGTTGCGGAAGACCCGGCCGAAATCGTCGGTGTCGGGGAAGACATCTTCCTGGAGCGGAAGAAAGATACCGGAGGAATCAACCAGGTAGATGGTTGGCAACTTATTTTCGATAGCAATATTTTGCGCGCGAATCACTTTCTTGGCGGTCATCGGAAAAAAGGCACCGGCTTTGACCGTGGCATCGTTGGCGATGAGCATGAAGAGGCGACCACAAATTCTTGCCAGACCGGTGACGGTTCCTGCGGAGGGCGCGCCGCCCCATTCTTCGTACATTTCGAAGGCGGCAAAGAGGTTGAGTTCGAAAAAATGCGTGTTGGGGTCGACTAATTTTGCGATGCGTTCGCGGGCGGTCAGGCGGCCCTTTTTATGCTGAGATTCGATGGCTTTTGCGCCGCCGCCCTGGCAGATAAGCTCTTCCTGGTTTTTCATTTCGGTAAGGAGTTCGATGATGTGGCGGGAATTCTTCTGAAAATCTTTTGCGTCGCGATTGATGGAAGATTTCAGGATCGAAGCCGACACTCGAATGCCTCACTGGAGAAGCGAGAATTAGTATACGGCCTTGGAGGATGGCGAGGCAAAAACGAGTGGAAAGGATTTGTGGTCGGGGATTCGTTCAAGTCGCCGGTGTTCGGCTAGGCTGGTGCCGTTGTGAGCGGTTTTTCTTAACACAGAGGGCGCAGAGGACACAGAGGCGAAGCGGGGGATTCTTTGCAGGGCTTGACGGCGAAAGACTTCGGGAAGAAGGCGGCAGCGCGATTCCTTCGTGCGATCAGGCGGCGTGTTTCTTGTTTATGAATTCGACTATGTCTTGGGTGGAGGTTCCGGGCAGAAAAATTTCGGCAATGCCAGCTTGTTTGAGGGCGGGGATGTCGGCGCCGGGGATGATTCCGCCGACCAGGACGGTTACGTCGTCCATGCCTTTTTCCTTTAAGAGCGTCATAAGCTGCGGGCAGATGGTGTTGTGAGCGCCGGAAAGGATGGAGAGCCCGATGACGTCCACGTCTTCCTGGACGGCGGCGGAGGCAATCATTTCGGGAGTTTGGCGGAGGCCGGTGTAGATGACCTCCATTCCGGCGTCGCGGAGAGCCCGGGCAATGATTTTAGCGCCGCGGTCGTGGCCATCGAGGCCGGGCTTGGCGATCAGCACGCGAATTCTTTTTTCTGGCATTCTCTGCGACCTCTGTGTCTTTATGCGTTCAGTTTTTCTCTTGACCGATAGCATCGTACTTCCAAACATAACGGTGAATGCCATCTTTCAGAACCGCAGAATGGAAATGACTTGTTAGGCCGATCCTGCACCCAGGCAGGTAAGTCAGCATGGCGGCTCGTGGATTGGTGCGACCGCTGCGATGGCTTTGATCGCGACTATTGATTCTATCGGCCACGATGATATCGGCTCGGTAGCCGCAATCCAGTTTGGCATTCTTGTAGACAACCGGAACAGGTTTTTGTCTCGCAAACTGAATATTGCGATTGGTTAATTCGCAGCAGAGACCCTCTTCGTAGACCGCTTCTAAGAGATCCGGCCCAAGTTCGCCTTGGACTGCGATTGCTGCTCCGACAATTTCGCGGGTTAATTGCGCGTCGGTCATAAGAGCGCTGAACGCAGAGACGCAGAGATCGCAGAGAAAACACGGAGAGGGAACATCAAGTGATGGCTACTTCTTCGTAGGAGCCGAAGACTTGGCGGAGGGCTTCGCAGATTTCGCCCAGGGTGGCGTAGGACTTTACGGCGGCGTATATGGTGGGCATTAGATTTTCCTCGGATTGGGCGGCTTTGCGTAGCGCGGCGAGGGAGCGTGTTACCGCCTCCTGCGAACGGTCGGCGCGCAGCTTATTCAGGCGGGCCGACTGACGATGCGCTACGGTTTCGTCGATTTGCAGAATGTCCAGAGGCCTTTCTTCGGAGACGAAATCGTTTACGCCCACCATTAACTTTTCTTTTTTGTCTAATTCCATTTGGTAGCGGTAGGAAGCTTCGGCAATTTCTCGTTGCGGATAGCTGCGTTCGACGGCGGCTACCATGCCGCCCATGGAATCGATTTTGCGGATGTAGTCCCAAGCGCCGGTTTCGACTTCATTGGTGAGAGCTTCGACGAAGTAGGAGCCACCCAGCGGATCAACCGTGTTTGTGACGCCGGTTTCGTGGGCGATGATTTGTTGCGTGCGCAGCGCGATGGTGGCGGCAAATTCGGTGGGGAGAGCCCAGGCTTCGTCCAATGAATTTGTATGCAAGGATTGCGTGCCGCCGAGAACCGCGGAGAGGGCTTGCAGCGCGGTCCGAACGACGTTGTTGTAAGGCTGCTGCGCCGTGAGGGAACATCCCGCGGTTTGGGTGTGGAAGCGCAGCGCCCAGGTGCGCGGATTCTTCGATCCGTAGCGTTCGATCATTGCTTTGTGCCAGATACGGCGGGCGGCGCGATACTTGGCGATTTCTTCGAAGAAGTCACTGTGGGCGTTGAAGAAAAAAGAAAGTTGCGGGCCTAATTCGTCAAGCTTCATGCCGCGGCGCAGCGCGTATTCGATATATTCCATGCCATCGCGCAGGGTGAAGGCTAGTTCTTGAATGGCGGTCGAGCCGGCTTCGCGGATGTGATAGCCGCTGACGGAAATGGGATTGAATTTGGGGGTTTCTTTGACGGCGAATTCGAAGGTGTCAATCACCAGGCGCATGGATGGTTCGGGCGGGTAGATGTATTCCTTTTGCGCGATGTATTCCTTCAGGATGTCGTTCTGAAGAGTGCCGGAGATTTTTTTCCAGTTGGCACCTTGTTTTTCCGCGACGGCGAGGTACATCGCCCAGATGACGGCAGCGGGCGAATTGATGGTCATAGAAGTTGTGACGTCGGCGAGCGGAATTTGAGCGAAAAGGACTTCCATGTCAGCGAGGGAACTGATTGCTACGCCGCATTTGCCAACTTCGCCTTCGGAGAGTGCGTGGTCGGAATCGTAGCCCATGAGCGTGGGGAGATCGAACGCGGTGGAGAGGCCGGTCTGGCCTTGCGAAAGGAGATAGCGGAAGCGTTGGTTGGTGTCTTCCGCGGCGCCGAAGCCGGCGAATTGGCGCATGGTCCAGAGGCGGCCGCGATGCATGGTGGAGTGGATGCCGCGGGCGTAGGGCGGTTCGCCGGGATAGCCGAGTTGGGTTTTCGGATCCCAATCGGGCAGATCGGCTTCGGTGTAAAGCCTGCGGATAGGATGGCCAGAGATGGTGGTGAATTCGCGCTGGCGCTCGGGACTTTTTTCGAGGACCGGGGCCAGGGTGTTTTGTTCCCAGGATTTTTCTTCGGGGGAGGGAGTGCGCCCGGTTGGAGATTTTTCCGGGAGTGTGGGGGCGGTGGTTTTTTTGTGATGGGTCATGGGAGGGGCTCGTGCGTGATGGCGGGAAGGATGGTATGCATGACAATTATTTATGCTAAGCGAAACAGCGCCTGGGGGCAACCGAGGTTGCGGATTTAGAATGCTTGCGAGTTTTTACGGCATTTGTTTGGCGCCAGTAATCATCAGGGCTTGATACCGGAGGCAAAGTCGAATCCATCGAACCCCTGGGCAAGCTGGGGCGCAACTTGCTGCGCCCCTAGGGGAAGGCTATTTGTTGCTCGGGGAAGGATCGGCTATGCGTGGATTCTCAGCGTCTAGTTTTTTGAACAAGGCGTCGGTGCCTACTACTTTGCCGTTTAGGGTGCCGGGGATCAGAGTGTCGTGGTCCACGTTGCCGGATTTGCCTTCGGCGATGGTGACGCGATTGGTTTCGAGGGTGCGGCCGAGGGCTCGTTCGTAATTGGCTTTGGCTTCGACAAGATCAGCCATGGCGCGCAATTCGGTGCCCTGGGCAGTGATGAAGTCGCGCTGGGTGAGGATGACGTTGTAAACGGTGGATGCACCAAGCTGATATTTTTTCTGTTCGGCTTCGAAGGTCTGGCGCTGCAACTCACGCGCTTTGCCGGCGGCTTCGACGCGAGCGCGGTCCTGCACCAAGGCGATGTAGGTGTTACGCACATCGAGAAGCGCGGCGTTTTTGAGCTGCTGCATGACGGCCTGCTGCTGGCGCGCGGTGAGGATGGCGCGCTGATTGTCAGCCTGGGCTGAGCGATTACGGATGGGAATTTGCAGGTTTAGAGAAACCGAATAATCGGGAAAGTTATTGTGGAAGATCTGGCTTTGAGCGGCGCCGAAGCCGTCTTCGTGGATGCCAGTGACCGTGGAAGCCACATTGGGCACAAAAACTTCCACGGGATTTCCGCCGGCATCCAGAACGGTCACCGCCTGGCCGTTGGAACCCACGACAGGACTTCCGGCCGTGGTAACCGGTGCACCCGGGATTGCAGAATTGCCGGAGAGACCTTGTGAGCCGTAGCGCCCATTGAGGGTGGCGGTTGGCAATAGCGCGCTGCGCGTGGCGCGCGCGTCAATGTCGGCATTCTTGACGTTGTAAATCTGTTCCTGGAGGTCCGGCCGCTTGGCAAAAGCTTCGCGCAAGGCGTCTTCGAAGGATGGAGCTTCGATGGCCGCGGGCGGCGTTGGATTGTCGGTGGGTACGAGGTGGACGTTCACGAAATTCGTGGCCAGCGGATCTTTGGAAATGGCGTTCTTGAGAGTCTGTTCCTGCTGCAACTGGGCGGTCTGCGCGACGATGAGATTCTGATGGTCGGTGGCCAGTTCCGATTCCGCGCGCGTCACATCCAGTGGCGCCATGGTGCCGATTTCCAGCTGTTTCTTGTTGTCGTTATAGAGTTTTTCCGCGACGGTGACGGCCTGTTGTTGCACGTCCACGTTCTGGCGGGCGTAAACCAATTCCCAGTAGGCAGTAATGGTGTTGGTGACGGTGGTGATGGCTTGCTGGGCGAAGGCCAAATCAGCGATTTTGCGATTGTTCTTGGAGATGAGAATGTTGCGGCGGTTGGCGAAGAAGCCGAAGCCGTTCAGCAATTGCTGAGAGAAAGTGATGTAAAGCGAAGACTGAACCGCAGGGTTGAAGAGGTTAAGCGCGTTGGAAGAACTGCGGGTATTGTCCCAAGCTACATTCACAGTTGTGCCGGAAGAAAATCCCTGCGAGATTGCGAAATTATATTGCGCCGTGTGCGACGAGACCGTGCCAACTCCGGTTGTGGCGGTGCCCGCGAGGAAAGGGTTATTCACGGGGACTAATATCTGGTCGAGTGAGACCGTGCCAGTGATCACCGGATCAAAGGAAAGGAACGGAATATTGGCAGTCGAGAAGGGAAACGAGGCGCCCGCAGTACCGCGCCCGGTTCCACCCGCTTCGGTCTTGAGAATATCGGTGTCCGCGAACCAGGGATTATAGCGAGCCACGACAATGTCCATGTTATTGGCGAGGGCCAACTCGACGGCATCCTGCAGACTTAATTCGAGGTTTCCATCGTGGATCATTTGTTCGAGCTTGGGGGTATTGGTGGTGCCGGGCTCTGGAATGGAGATTGGAGAATAAGGAGCCATGAGATTCGGAAAAGACTTCGGACCGCGCGTGTAGTTGTACTTGGAGCTGCCGAGCGAGATGGTCGGAGAAGGGCTGTTCGCCGGCTTCTGCTCTCCGCTGGGAGCTTGGACGGCGTCTTGCGCACAGGCCGGGGACAAAGTTCCTACGGCGAGGACAGCGGCCAGCAGAGTAGCCATCAGCGGTCGTACAAACTGCGTCATCATGTGTGCGTATCCCCTCAAGTAAATGTCACGCAAAGCTAAAATTGTTTGTTCTGAATGATCTGCATTAATTAGAACGCGTATCACTTCGCATTTGTTTCATGAAATCAGCCGGAGAAGGCTATCCACCGGGAGAAAGAAACGAAATGATGCACCAAACGGCGGAATGGAGAGTCTATCAGCGCCGCAGTTCCTTGACAACGCAACCCGGCAGCCACTAAGCTCCTGACATTTCGACGTTTAGGGACGTTCAACGGTTAGCTGAGCGATGGCTGGCACAGAAGACTTATTGAAGATTTTTGAGGCGGCTGGGGCGATCCGGCACGGGCACTTTGAACTATCGAGCGGGCTGCATAGCGGGACGTATGTGCAGTGCGCGTTGGTGCTGCAATATCCGCGATTTGCGGAAAAATTGGGCAAGGCGCTGGCTGCGCTGTTCACGGACGCGGGGATTGAGGCCGTCGTATCCCCTGCTTTGGGTGGGCTGATCGTTGGACAGGAGGTGGCGCGAGCTTTGCCAGAGGCCGCAGGGAAGCATGTGCTGGGTGGCGGCGGAGTTCCGGCGTTGTTTGTGGAGCGCGATGCGAGCGGAACGATGGTCATGCGGCGCGGATTCGAGCTGCGGCCCGACCAGCGCGTCCTGGTGGTAGAGGACGTGTGGACGACCGGCGGGTCCACTCAGGAAGCCATTCATGTCGTGCAGGAAGCGGGCGGATGTGTTGTGGCGGCGGCGGCTTTGATCGATCGCAGCGGTGGAAAAATTGATTTTCCGGTGAAAGCGCAGGCGTTGCTGGACCTGCCGATCGCCAGTTATGAGCCGGACGATTGTCCGTTGTGCCGGGAAGGTTCGGCGGCGGTAAAACCTGGAAGCCGGTTCGTGCGCTCGTCGCTTTGATCGCGCGAGCCGCTTTGCATGCGCTATATCAAGCTCACGATTGCTTATGACGGAACGGATTTTCATGGCTGGCAGATGCAGTCTGGAAAGCCGACGGTGCAGGGCGAAATAGTTTCGGTATTGCGGCGGTTGACGCAAGAAACGATTGCGTTGCATGCGGCGGGGCGAACGGATGCAGGAGTACATGCGCTGGGGCAGGTGGGGAGCTTTCGAACACAGAGTGGGTTGTCAGCGCAGGAATTTCAGCGCGCGCTGAATGCCATTCTGCCTCCGACGATTCGAATCGTGGCGGCGGAAGAGGTTGGGCCGGACTTCAGTGCCCGCTGGTCGGCGCGCAGCAAAATCTATCGCTATCGTTTGTATCGAGGAAAAGTAGTGCCGCCGATGCTGTGGCGGTACGTGTTGCACTATCCGTTTCCGCTCGATGAAGACAAAATGCGCGATGCTGCTGGGCGGTTCGTCGGCAGCCACGATTTTGCATCGTTTGCTGCCTCTACTGGCTCGGAGGATGACGACAAGGAACGGTCCACGGTTCGCGAAATTTATTCGACAGAACTACTTCGCTCGGCGGGCAACGAAGAACTCGTTTTCACCGTGCGTGGCCGGTCGTTTTTACGATATATGGTGCGCAAAATGGTGGGGACGCTGTTGGATGTTGGGCGCGGACGGCTCTTGCCTGAGGATATTGATCGGCTCTATGAGCTGAAAGACAGGTCCAAGTCCGGGCCAACGGTGCCGCCGCAAGGGCTATGCATGGTTTCAGTTGAGCATGAGGAAGCTTTTCGAATCGGTTAGCTTGATTCGCGTTTGGGCGGGACATTGGCGATTGAAGTTTGTGAAGCAAGCGGCAGCCGGGCTGCCGCACTCCCTATTTTTGCGCTGCGCAGGTTCCGGTTACAATTCATGGAGTTGTGCTGGCTGGAGGATGTATGCAGGAGAGTGATTGGATTTACGACTGGAATCTGGCTTCGCCTCCGCTGATTCCTCCGGGCAGGAAAGTTCTGCTGAACGACGAAACGCTGCGCGACGGTCTGCAGAATCCTTCCGTTTACGATCCCAGTATCGGCGAAAAAATCCGCATCCTTCATTTGATGGAATCCCTGGGAATTGAGTCCGTGAATATCGGGCTGCCCGGCGCTGGTCCGCGTGCGGTGGAACATGTCGAGGCTTTGGCACGCGAAATTGCGACCAATCGCATGAAGATACGGCCGAATTGCGCCGCTCGCACTCTCGAAACTGACATCCTGCCCATCGTCGAGATCTCGCAGCGAGTCGGGATCGCGATCGAGGCGGCAACTTTCCTTGGTTCAAGCCCGATCCGCCGCCTGGTGGAAGACTGGACCGTGGATCATCTGGAGCGCACGACCGAGAATGCGGTGAAGTTCGCGGTAAGTCACAACCTGCCGTCGATGTACGTAACGGAAGATACGGTTCGAACGGATCGCGAGACGGTCAAACGATTGTATTCCGCTGCGATTCGAAGTGGAGCGCGCGCCATCGTGCTTTGCGATACGGTGGGTCACGCAACACCACAAGGCGCGTACCACCTGGTCAAATTCGTGATGGATGAAGTGGTTGCGGCATCTGGCGAAACGATTCGAGTGGATTGGCACGGCCATTGTGATCGCGGTCTGGCGATTGCAAATTCTCTGTGGGCGGTGGCAGCAGGAGCGCACCAGGTGCATGCCGCGGCGAATTCGCTTGGGGAACGCGTGGGAAATACGCCGATGGAATTGATGCTGGTCAATCTTCGGCTGATGGGATTGATCGACCGCGATCTGTCGAAGCTAAAAGAATATTGCGAGACGGTTGCGGTGGCTACACATACGACGATACCGCCGAATTATCCGGTGATCGGCAGAGATGCGTTTCGAACCGCGACGGGCGTTCATGCCGCTGCCATTGTGAAAGCGTTTCACAAAGGCAACGTCGAACTGGCGAACATCGTGTACAGCGGCGTTCCTTCGCATCTTTTTGGGCTTGAGCAGATTATCGAAATAGGTCCGATGAGCGGCAAATCCAACGTGCAGTTTTGGCTGGAACGCCACAAGATTCCTGCCGACGATGCGCTGGTCGCGCGGCTGCTCGACGCTGCAAAACAATCCGCGCGAGTGCTGACCGAGGATGAACTTCTGGCGCTTTGCGCCGGAGTCGCTCGGCCTTGAACCTTCAACTGGATTCTCCGCTGAAATGGCTGCTGGTTTCGGTTATTCTGCTCAACATGCCGATTAGACCTGTCGTGCCATTTCCAGCAGATCGCCCTGGCGGTCGCGGCAACACCACGTCGCAGCAATCCACTTCGCAATCCCAACTGCCTTCCGGGCCGCAAATCCGCGCGGCTATGGAATGGTTCGCGGCGCATCGCGCGTGGATTGATGACGAGCAGGCGCGGCTGACGGAAATTCCCGCGCCGTCGTTCCAGGAGTCCGAGCGAGCGGCCGCGGTGAAAGTGCTGCTCTCGGCGGTGGGCCTGGAAGTTTCCACGGACAAAAGTGGAAGCGTAATCGGACTGTTGCGCGGAGCGACCGACAAAGAAATCGTAATTCTGTCGGCGCACCTGGACACGGTTTTCCCTGCAGGGACTGAGGTGAAAGTGCATCGCGACAAAAGCCGCATGACCGCTCCGGGAATTTCCGACAACGGGGCAGGGCTTGCGACGTTGGTCGCAGTGGCGCGGGCACTACATGAAGCACGGATCCAGCCACAACGAACCATTCTATTTGTGGCGGACGTAGGCGAAGAGGGGGAAGGAAATCTGCGCGGCATGCGCGCGATCGTGGACGCGTATCGCGAGCGGCTGAAAGCAGTGATCGTGCTGGATGGATCGAGTATTGATCACGTCACGACCAAAGCGCTGGCTTCGCGGCGCGTTGAGGCAGTTATCACCGGGCCGGGCGGGCACAGCTGGTCCGATTTCGGCATACCCAATCCGATCAATGCGCTGATTCGCGGCTCGGTTCGCTTCATCAATACCCGCGTGCCCGTGAATCCGCGCACTACCTTCAACCTGGGACAAATTGAAGGCGGCACGTCCGTCAATTCCATTCCGCACGAAGCGCGATTGAAAGTGGATCTTCGTTCGGAAAGCGAGGAGGAATTGATTCGCCTCGAATCCGCATTACGCGATTGCATGACCGCGGGAGTTCGTGACGAGATGGAGGCTTCGCGCGACCGTTCGAAGGGAAAACTGGAATGGAAGCTTGATTTGCTAGGCAGCCGGCCGGGCGGAGAACTCGCTTCCAATTCGCCATTGCTGGCAACGCTGCGCGCCGCGGACGAAGCGGTCCACAATCAGTCGCGGCTGGAACGGGCTTCGACCGACGCGAACATTCCGCTTTCGCTGGGCATTGATGCGATTTCGATTGGCGGGGGTGGCAATGGCGGCGGCGCGCACTCTTTGCAGGAATGGTATGAATCGGACGGGCGCGAAATTGGATTGCAACGCGTATTGCTGACACTTCTTGGAACCTCCGGTGTGGTCGAGGCAAAATCTTGAAAAAATGGACACGCTGTTCGAAGGGCGCCGCGGGGGCCGCACTGGTGATTTCTGCACTTACCGTTTGCGCGATTGCTCGCTCGCAAGCCCCTGGTGCAACGAAGCAGGCACCGGATGGCGCTGCTTCGATGACGATTTATCGCAACGGGCGTATCTACACAAACGATCCAGGTTCTCCCTGGGCTGCAGCGATGCTGGTTCGGGGAGAAGAAATACTGGCGGTTGGCGACGACGATGAAGTGAGCGCCTTGGCCGAAACCGGCGCGAAGACGGTTGATCTGGAAAAACATTTTGTCATGCCGGGTTTTAACGATGCGCACGTGCATATTGGCAGCGCCGGTGAAGACTGGATCGCGGTGCGCTTGAATGGCGTGAAAAGCGTGGCCGAATTGCAAAAGCGGCTGGCGGAGGGCGTCGCGCAACATAAGGATGGCGAGTGGATTTCCGGCAGCGGGTGGGATCACACCTTCTGGCCGGACAAGAAATTTCCTAACCGCCAACAATTGGATGAGGTTTCGCCGAAGAATCCAGTCATTCTGACCCACATTTCTGGCCACGTGGCGGTTGCGAATTCGCTGGCGCTGCAACTGGCGGGGATTACAAAATCCACGCCGAATCCCTCTGGCGGCGAGATTGAGAAAGGTGCATCAGGCGAACCCACCGGCATGTTGAAGGAAGGCGCCGCGATGACGCTTGTCTACTCCAAGATTCCGCCGCCATCCATCGAGCAACGCCGCCGGGGAATTGAACTCGCGCTGGCCGATGTGGCGCAGCGTGGCGTGACATCGCTGCAGGACAATTCCGCGTGGGAAGATTTCCTGACCTACCGCGCCATCAAGAACGACGGGAAGCTGACCGTGCGCATCACGGAGTGGTTGCCCTTTCCCGCGCCGCTAGCAAAGCTGGAACAGATGCGTCGCGATGGTGGCACGACCGATCCGTGGTTGCGTACAGGCGCGTTAAAGATGGTTGCCGACGGCGCTCTGGGATCACGCACTGCGGCGATGCTTGCGCCGTATTCTGATGACCCCTCCACCAGCGGCATCATGACCATGGAACCGGAAAAGCTTCGCACTCTGGCGATTGAACGCGATAAAGCTGGCTTCCAATTAAACTTTCACGCGATTGGCGATCGAGCTAACCGCGTGGCGCTGGACGTTTTTGAAGCTGTGGCTAAAGCGAATGGGCCGCGCGACCGCCGCGACCGTATCGAGCACGCGCAAGTTGTCGCGGCGTCCGATTTTCCACGCTTCGCGCGATTGCAGGCGATTGCTTCGATGCAGCCGTCGCACCAAACGTCGGATATGCGCTGGGCGGAGCAAAGGGTCGGACCAGATCGAGTAAAAGGTGCATACGCTTGGGCCACCATGCAGAAATTTGGCGTGCGGCTGGCGTTCGGAACGGATTACGATGTTGAGCCGATTACGCCATTCCGTGGACTGTATGCGTGCGTAACGCGTGAACTGCCCGAGGGTGGACCGCAGGGCGGCTGGCAGCCACAGGAGAAAATTTCACTGGACGATTGCATTCGCGCTTACACCAGCGGTTCGGCGTACGGCGAATTCATGGAAGGGAAGAAAGGCGAATTGAAGGCCGGCGAGTTCGCGGACTTTATTGTGCTTTCGAAAGACCTGAGCAAGGTTGCTCCGAGTGAATACGTGAGCATAAAAGTCCTTCGCACGGTGGTGGGTGGGCGAACGGTTTACTCGTCGGAATAGAGCCTGTGGGCCGTTGACGGCTTTTCGCAACCTGCTCACGCCAACCGTCATTCCGAACGAAGCGAGGAATCTCGCTTGCTCTTCGACGTTGGCGGAGTTCTCTACTTGAACGCGATCGAACGTACCTCGCCAAATGCCGGGCCATCCGCCGTTTCTGAGAACTCAACCACTGCCCGTCGATCTTTCCATTTTCCGCAACTGGCAATCTCTTCTGAACCTGCGGCGGCATCGAGTACGCGAATTTTAGCAATGTCCTTCACGTGAAATAGAAATTGTTCATCTCCCGCTTTTAGCGTGAACATCACGGATGGCGGATGGCCGCAGATAATCTCGGTAATCTGGCCTTCCTTTTGTGAGGGCGGCGCGGCGGCTGCGATGGTCCCGTCGCCGCTGGCAGCCGGATCAGCCGCCTGGATGGAGCGAGGGTCATCCGAGGACGGATTCATTTTTGCGTTTACGGTCTTCTGAAAATTGGCGGCCATGACGCGATCGCGGGGCCAGGTCGCAACTTTCTGCGCGGTATCGGCCACTTTTTTCGCGTTCGCCAAATCATTTGTTGCGACGAGCGCGCGTCCAGCGTCGATCAAATACGCCAGGTTGCCGGGTTCCAGGTCCATGGCCTTCTTGGCTTCGGCGAACGCTTTTGCTTTGGTCTCCGGCGATTGGATGTAGGCGATGCAAAGGAAAGCGTGCGCAGGAGCGAAGTTGGGCTGCAGCGAAATGACTCTTTGCAGATCGGCGATCATCTGTGGAGTAGTCTCGCGGGTGTAGCCGGTCTTGCGATAGGGAATAGACGCTTCGTAGTAGTAGGCGGTGGCGTCGTTGGGATCTTCCGCAATCGCCAGGTCAAATTCCTTTAGCGAATTATCGAAATCAGCTTTTACAAAATGGTAGTAACCCAGCTCGTCGTGAAGGTGCATTACTTTGCGATCCAATGTTTCCGCTTCGTGGAGGATTTCAATCGCTTCCGGCAAGTGATTGCTGCGGAGAAGGTAATCCGCTTGCGCCACCAGGCCTTCTGCCGAACTTAGACGGCGAGCGGCGAAATCCTTTTCTGAAATATTGCTCTTTACAGAGATGCGCTGATACAAAAATGCCGACTGCCGGGTATAAGCCTCCAGTTTTTCGCCCAGTTTGTTCAACTCACCCAAAGAACGGTTGGCCGCTTCGATAGGATCGTCGGTGGCCTGCAAGGCGGCGAGATATTTATCAAGCAGGTGTTGGTCGCGGACTTCCGGAGCGATGGAGAAATAATGCACCATGGCCCAGGACTCGGCGTAGAACATGCCGGCGTGATCTCGCGTGTTGTAGAGAGGAGAAGTCGCGTCGATGGAAACCAACGTTGAAATCGGAATGAAAGGGTTCTGTTGAAGCACGCGCAATTGCGCAGGATCAGCCATGCCCACGCGGCCTTCCTTGTTGTCGATATCGCTGCCGCCCCAGTATTCCGCCAGGCCTTCGTCCAGCCATAACGGCAACCCGCGATAATTGAGGCGGAAGAGCCCGTGCGCCCATTCGTGGTACATCACGTGGTAGGGATTGGTGCCGGTGCCGGTGACGTCCGCACGCACCACGGCGAAATTCTTGTCGTTCGACAAGTGATACTGGCCGGCTATCCTGATCGCGTTCTTATTCTGGCCATATGAGGGCATCAGAAGCTTCAGCGAGTTTTCGTCTTTGAGGACGTACACGATGGTGGGCTTCCCGAAATCGACCTTGAGCTTGGGAAAACTTTGTTCAAAGAGCGCGCGTATCTGTTCGAATTGCGCCGCCACGCGGCGGCCGTCATGTTCGCCGGAATTGGAATAGATCGTGTAGTGCGGCGATTTGATTTCGATCCAATTCTCGTGGTGCTCCGCGCGCATGGCACTCGAAAATAGGAGAAGCATCAAGCAAGCGATACTCATCGCGCGAATCCAGAGCGGCAGCTGTTTGTGCATGATGCCTGCATGATTGCGTGCGCTTGCCGGGGTGTCAATAGTCCCAGGCGCGCTGCTGGCGTTGCGATGGCGTTGAGTTGCCAGGGTTCACTGTTATGCTTTCCGGGCCATGGCAACCGTCGCGACCACGCAGTTACAGCCAAGCCGCTTACGCGCCGAGTTGGCGCTGGCGTTTTGCACGCTGCTGTGGGGATCGACGTTTGTGGTGGTCAAGAATTCGTTGGATGATTCGTCGGTCTTTGTATTCTTGGCCTTGCGCTTCACACTGGCTGGCATTTGCATGGCGGCGTTTCGTCCGCAAGCCTTTCGCGTCCTGGAGCGGGAAGAGATTTTCGCTGGAGTGCGGCTGGGCTTCTTCATGTTTTGCGGGTACGCGTTTCAGACGGCCGGACTGCGCTACACCACCGCGTCCAATTCCGGATTCATCACCGGATCGAGCGTGGTGCTGGTGCCCCTGATTCTGGCGCTGTTCTGGGGCAAGCGAGTCGCGCTGTGGGTTTATTTTGGGACCATTGCGGCGGCCGCAGGATTGTATTTTCTGACGGTGCCGGCCACTGGCGTCGCTCATTTGAACCGCGGCGACGTGCTGACATTCTTTGCTGCGATGTCCTACGCGGTGCACATCATTTTGGTCGGAGAATACGCGCGCCAACATTCTGCTGCGGCATTGAGCGTGTTGCAGGTGCTGGCGTGCGCAGTGATGGCCTGGCTGACGGCATTCGGAGCGAATGCGATTCGCTGGCAGCCGATGCGGTTCTATTCAACTTCGCAATTGTGGATTGGTATTGCGGTCTGCGCGGTGTTTGCGACTGCCGTGGCGTTTTCGCTGCAGCTTTGGGCGCAGCAGTTCACTACTCCGAGCCACGCGGCGATTATTTTTACTTTGGAGCCGGTGTTCGCGGTGATTACGTCCTATTTCGTTTTGCGCGAAAGGCTCGGACTGCGGTCAGTTGCTGGAGCCGCGCTGGTGCTGGCGGGGATTCTTGCGGCTGAATTGCTTGGTCCGCCCGCAGCACCAGAATCGCCAGAGCCAACACGCGAACTCTCGCTTGTCTGATTCGAGGTCGCTAAGCTATTTTAGTCCCGCGCATTCTTGGCGTTGAGGAGGGTACGAGCGGCGAATATAACGGCAAGAAACAAAATGCCGGCAGCAGTCTGCCAACCAAAGCAAGGCGGAAATGAAAGCGGTAAGCTCATCAGAGCACGCGAATCCAGCTCTCGACTTTAGGAGTAGTTCTTAACGTCGACCGGGGCGTACATGGTTGCGGTGCCAGCGTGGGTCTTTTCGTAGGCGTCAATTGCGCTGACATGTTGCAGTGATGTACCGATATCGTCGAGACCCTTGAGCAAAACTTCTTTGCGCGATGGCGCAATCTCAAATGAAACGGTCAGTCCTTTGTTATCGCTCACCGTCTCATTCGGCAAATCCACGGCGAGCGTGTAGGAACGATCCGCTTCGGCGCGCTGGAAAAGTTCCTGGATATCGGAGTCTTTCAAGATGGCTGGAAGAATGCCGTTCTTAAAGCAATTGTTATAGAAAATGTCGGCGTAGCTGGGGGCAAGGATTACGCGGAAGCCGTAATCGCCAATCGCCCAGGGAGCGTGTTCCCGACTCGACCCACAGCCGAAGTTCGCGCGCGTTAGAAGGACGGACGCGCCTCGGTACTGAGGAAAATTCAGAATAAAGCTAGGATTCGGTTTCTCACCGGCAAGGTAACGCCAGTCGTAAAAAAGAATGCGGCCAAAACCCTCGCGCGTTAGCGCCTTCAGGAATTGCTTCGGCACCATCTGATCGGTATCCACGTTGACCCGATCGAGCGGCAGCACCAACCCGCTATGTGTGATGAATGGCTTCATGCTCTGGTTAGGCTCCTGTGTCAGCTAAGGCTTGCGCTGTTCTCTCTTGTTGCAATGTGGAGTTTCCTCTGTTCGAGGGCTCCCCCAGATTTGCAGTGCTCCGCCGATGAGCGTGCCCGAAATTCCAACAATCTTGATCGGGAGCGGGTAATGATCAAAGGCCAACGCCGATACGAAAAACTAAGCACGGGTAGTAACCGTCAGCGAACTCCCGACAAGAATCTTTGGATTGCGTGTTAACTTCATTCACTCTCCCGTTCGGATAAGTCTACTCCACACGCGCGACATCGAACTCGCGAACGTCAACAAAGTGGCCGGCAATCGCGGCGGCGGCGGCCATCACAGGGCTGACGAGATGCGTGCGGCTGTCGCGGCCCTGGCGGCCTTCGAAGTTGCGGTTGGAAGTGCTGGCGCTGCGCTCGTGCGGTGGCAACACGTCGGCGTTCATGCCGATGCACATGCTGCAACCGGCGTCGCGCCATTCAAATCCAGCATCGGAAAAGATTTTGTCGAGTCCCTCGCTTTCAGCAGCGGCTTTGATTCCACGAGAACCAGGAACAATCAGCGCCTGCTTGATATTTTTTGCGACGTGTTTTCCAGCGACGAGATGCGCCGCAGCGCGCAGGTCGTCGAGGCGCGAGTTGGTGCATGAGCCGATGAACACGCGGTCCACCGGAATATCCACGATCGGAGTTCCCGCTTTCAATCCCATGTATTCGAGTGCGCGCTCAGTGGCTTTCTGGTCGTCGGCAGTTTTGAACGAGCCGGGATCGGGCACGCGGTCCGTTACGCCAGTTACCATTCCCGGATTCGTTCCCCAGGTCACTTGCGGTGCGATTCTTTCGGCTTGCAACTCGACGGTCATATCGAATTTCGCGCCATCGTCGGTCGTAAGTAGCTTCCAGCGCTCGACCGCTTCCTGAAATTCTTTTCCGCGCGGAACGAACGGCCGCCCTTCAAGATACGCAAACGTAGTCCCGTCCGGAGCAATCATTCCGGCTCGCGCGCCACCTTCGATGGTCATGTTGCAGACGGTCATGCGGCCGTCCATAGACAGTTCGCGAATGGCCTGGCCGCCATATTCCGCAACGTGCGCTGTTCCGCCCCCGATGCCGATCTTTCCGATGATGGCTAGAATGATGTCCTTAGCGGTGACGCCTTTGGGACGCTTCCCGTGCACCAGAATTTGCATCGTTTTGGATTTGCCCTGCACAAGGCACTGCGTCGCAAGCACATGCTCGACTTCGCTGGTGCCGATGCCGAAGGCCAGCGTGCCGAACGCGCCGTGCGTCGAAGTGTGGCTGTCGCCGCAAACAATCGTCTGCCCGGGCTGCGTAATGCCCAACTCCGGCCCAATGATGTGCACGATGCCCTGGTTCTTGCTGTCCATGTCGAACAGGCGCACGCCGGATTCGCGGCAATTTTTTTCCAGCGCGTCGAATTGCGCTTTGGCGTCCTGATCGATGATAGGAAGAAAGCGGTCCTTAGTCGGCACCGAGTGGTCCATCACCGCGAAAGTAAGATCGGGACGGCGCACCCTGCGGCCTTCGGCGCGCAGGCCGGAGAAGGCTTGCGGCGAGGTGCCTTCATGAATCAAATGCCGGTCAATGTAGAGCAGGGAAGGCTTGCCCGGCTCTTCGTACACCAGATGGCTATCCCAAATCTTCTCGTATAGAGTTTTTGCGGTCATGGCATTTACCACTGAAATTTTAGCACCGTAACATCCAGCAGGGCAAAGAGGTCCTGGAACCGTTTCGATGATTCTGGTCTACAATCGGAATATGAATCAGATTTACTATTCGAAGTTCGAGAGTCCCGTCGGCCCGTTATTGCTGGCGGGATCGAAGGCTGGACTGCAGTTGGTCAGCTTCGGAGCCGGCAGCCGGGGAAGAAAGATTGATCCGGAATGGCGGCTGGACCATTGCGTCTTTGTCGAAGTCGCCCACCAATTGCATTCTTATTTCGCTGGCGAGCGAAAGAATTTTGAGCTCAACCTGTTGCCGCAAGGGACGGACTTTCAGAAAACGGTCTGGACCGCGCTTCGGGAAATTCCGTACGGCGAAACTATCTCCTACAAGGAACTGGCCGAAATGATTGGCAAACCCAAAGCCGTGCGCGCTGTGGGCGCGGCAAACGGCGCCAATCCCATCCCGATTATTATTCCGTGCCACCGCGTGATCGGAAACGATGGCAGCCTCACAGGATTCGGCGGCGGCCTGCCGCTGAAGAAACGCTTGCTCCAACTTGAAAGCCAGCAACTAAAGCTTATTTAGCCTCAACTCTAGCTTGGACGGAAACGTTTTGCGTGAACGGCTACTTCATATGCCACAAATTAATGGCGTGGTGATGCGGATTGTGAGGCGTGGAATTTCCAGAAACGAAAAGCAGCGACAGGCCCGCTACCGCTAACGGCAGAACGCCGACGAGTGCGATCAGAATCGGTGTCATGTGTAACATCAAACCTTTCTCCGAATCTTCGAAGTGTTGCAGGGTTAAATTACGTTCCAATCGCTCAGGGCGCAATGCAGTGAATCTTGTATTTTGCCGAAGTGTTGATCCGGTTAAGTTAAATTGCGTGCGGTCAGGCGAAAGTTGCCCGTGGCGAAGGGGAGAGCGATGCTGAGGGCTGCAAGAACTCAGCGCGTTCCGGCACCCGCGGCTTTCGCCTCGTTCGCCAGCCGGGCTATCTCCTGAATCCCCTGCAATATTCCGCTCACCGCTTTGCGAACTTCCGGATCGCCCGGGCCGACTGACGGCAAAACGTGAATGTGGCCAGAAGAATCAATTGTGACTAGCGGCCCGTCTGCTCCTCCTAAAATGACTTTTACAGAGTTTCCGTGATCGTCGGGTATATGCAACAGGATCGCGGACCGGTTGATGACTTCTAGAGAGGTACACATGGCAAAACTCCTTTAAGATGGTTCGGTCTGCCCCTGATAGCGAGTAGTGCAGATCGCCGGCATAGCGTTTCAGGAAAAACCAACGAATTGGCGGATTTAGCTCGGTTGCGAACCTAGGAAAAAGCTTTTGGCTCTTGGAGACCGCAGCGCAATGACTAAGAAGGTAAAATGGGGTGTCCTGGGCGTCGCATCCATTGCCGCGCGCAAGGTCATTCCTGGAATGCAGAAGGGGGCTTTCAGCGAAATCGCCGCCATTGCTTCTCGTGATTTGACTCGAGCGCAGGCTGCCGCGCGGGAACTAGGCATCCCAATAGCGTACGGCTCGTATGACGACTTGCTAGCTGACCCCGAAATCGAAGCCATCTATAACCCGCTGCCCAATCACCTTCACGTGCCCTGGTCCATCAAGGCCGCCGAGGCAGGAAAGCACGTGCTGTGCGAAAAACCGATCGGGCTTAACGCGGCGGAGGTTATCGAACTGATGCGCGTGCGTGATCGCTTCGACGTACGGATCGGCGAAGCGTTCATGGTTAAAACGCATCCACAGTGGCTTCGAGTCCGCGAACTGATTCGCGGCGGCAAGATTGGCCAGATCCAATCCATCATCACTGTCTTTAGCTACTTCAACCGCGATCCCGGTAACGTCCGCCACAAACCGGAATGGGGCGGTGGCGGGCTGCTCGATATTGGCTGTTATCCGATTACACTTTCGCGCTGGTTTTTTGGCGAAGAACCAAAACGCGTCACCGGAGCGCTCGAACTCGATCCGGACTTTGCCATCGACCGTCTGGCTTCCGGGATCATGGAATTTTCCTCGGGTCATTCGGTTTTTTCCTGTGGCACGCAAACCAACTATTTTCAGCGCATGGAAATACTGGGAACCACCGGCCGCCTCGCCGTCGAAATTCCGTTCAATGCGCCGACTGACCGCCCGACGCACATAACGATTGCCGATGGAATGGCAATCTACGGCGGCAAGGTTGACCGGGAGGAGATTCCGATCTGCGATCAATACACGATTCAAGGGGACGCTTTTTCTCGCGCCATTCGCGAGGTCAGCGAAGTTCCCGTCCCACTCGAAGACGCCCTCGCCAACATGAAAGTCATTGACGCGATTTTTCGTTCTGCAACGACGAACCGATGGGAAACACCATGACATGTTTTGCTTCTAGGGAAGGAAAACGCCCGTGACCGCCAGCGATGGTTTCGCCGAAGTACGCGTCGCGCAGCATTACGCCACAGCGAATCTCGAGCAGCGTGTTCTTGCCGCGTTCGAAGCGGCCGGTAAGCCGCGTGACAGCATCACGGCAGACGATCTGGCCGTCGTCGACGAATTCCACATGGGCGGCCGCGAAGCCACCGAAGCGATCGCCGCGCAAATGCGCCTGCATGCCGGCATGCATCTGCTCGATATCGGTTCCGGGATTGGCGGCCCCGCGCGCTATTTCGCCTCCGCCCACGGGTGCCGTGTCACAGGCGTTGACCTGACACCCGAATACGTTCGAACGGCACGAACGCTCTCTGCCGTGATAGGAGCCAGCGCTTCCGTGCAATTCGAACAGGGAAGCGCAACCGCTCTGCCGTTCGAGGACCACAGTTTCGACGCCGCTTACATGATTCACGTAGGCATGAACATCCAGGACAAAGCGAAACTGTTTTGTGAAGCGAACCGCGTCTTGCGCAGCGGAGGCATTTTCGCCATTTATGATGTCATGCGGATCGGCCTCGGCGAGCTGCAATATCCGGTGCCCTGGGCCAGCAAAGCGGATGAAAGCTTTGTCGCTACGGTCGACGACTACCGGCAGGCATTGGTTGATGAAGGATTCGCGATCGCCGCGGAACGCGAACGCAAACAATTCGCTCTCGACTTCTTTGCACGTACGCGGCAGCGCAACGAACAGTTTGGCCCACAGCCTCTGGGGCTTCACCTGGTGATGGGCGACACTGCCACGCTCAAAATGAGCAACCTGGTGGATGGCTTGCGCCGCGGGTTGATCGCTCCGGTCGAAATCATCGCTCGCGCGTAACCGACACAAGCCGCTAAGAATTTGCCGACGAATCCTTCATGTTGCGGCGGCGTTGCCCGTAGAACAACGCCAAGGCAATGCAGTTTGCTCCCGCCAGAACTGCAACAGTTTTCGCGGCGTAGCGAACCGGGTTGACCACGTCCACAACTGGAAGGATGGAAAGCGCCACAAACAGCAGCGTCAAAGTCAATCCCGAAGCAGCGGCTACTCTCAACAGCGGTCCGGAGCGCAACTTGGATTCCCGTTTTGCGAACAGCGGAATAGCGAACAGCGCGAGGTACGCCAATCCGTAAAACGTAAAACTCCAGATTTGGAGCATAGAGAACGCTTCAAGCTCGCGCACGCCAATCAGCGCCGCGAGTCCCGTGAACAAAGTAATCGCTCCGAGAAAAAGCACCGAGTTTACCGGCGTGCGGTACTTCGGGTGCAAGCGGGTAAACCACGCTGGCAGCAAGTGATCCCATCCAGCGACCATCGGCAGCCTGGTGTTCGCGGCAAAGTTCAAAGCGAAAGTAGCCAGATAGTTTGTCAGCAGAAGAACAATAGCCAGCGGCACGATAAACCGCGCGGCCGTCATTCCCGCAAAGCCAACTTGCAGCGCCTGCGGAATCGGGCCGATCATGTCCACGGATTCAGGCGTGACGAAGGCAAGAATGGCGCTGGTACCGAAAATATAGAGAAGAATCACAACCGGAACGGCGATCAGAATTGCACGCGGAAAATCGCGCAACGGATTACGAGATTCGCCGGAAAAAATCGCCGCGTACTCCAAGCCAACCAGGGCGCCAAACGTCATCTTGCTGAAGACGCTTAGGCTGAACAGGCTCATGGCGGGCATGGCGACCGCCAATGGATGATACTGCGGAAGGACGCCCCGAGCGTGCAGGAAGAAGGGAAGCGCAGCCAGAACGGCGATGGTCAAAATTGACAGCATGCTGCCCAGGTTGGTCAGCCATTTTCCGATGTGCAGGCCTACGTGGGTTACCAGCATCAGCGAAGCTATAATCGTTATGTTCGCGCCGAACAATGCCAGACGGTTGCTGCCGATCCATGCGAATCGGGGCCCCAGAATGTAAGTTAGATAATTGGTGGTAACCAGGCCTACCGCGGCCGAGTACATCACGACATAAACCCACAGGTTCCAGCCCACCAGAAATCCTGTTAGATCGCCAAACGCGACCCTCGCCCACTCATACAAACCTCCTTCCAGGGGAAGCTTGCGGTTGAGGTGATTTACCACCAGCGCTTGCGGAACAAAAAAGAATGCGACGGCGAGCAGCCAGAATAGGACGCTGGCTTTGCCGGCCTTCACGGCAGTGCCAAAAAAATCCGGAATTACGACCAGCAAAGTGCACGCCAATACCAGGTCGAAGAGACCCAGTTGCTTAGGCAGGGCTTCGCTTTGCGGTTTAGCAAGGATTCCTGTTGCGCGCACATCCAGGCTGGCGCCGGACAAATTGAACACTCCATGGCGACACTCGCAAAAATTCGTGCCGGTCACGAAAACCGCGACGATTTGAGATGGAGAGTTGTATTACGGAAGCGCGTGCGAGGGAAGCGCAAAATATGCCGGACGCTTATGGGGAATGCGGGCTCCCGCTTTTACGACCAAGAATCACGCCACCCACGCGTCTGGGTGCGAAACGCGTCAGCAATCTGTTCTTTGTCGTTATCGGCTGCCGCCCGCAATGGATGGCACAAGCAAGACTTTATCGCCTTCCTTCACGGCGCACTCTTCGCCACCCAGAAAGCGAATGTCCTCATCATTCAGATAGATGTTCAGAAACTGGCGAATCTGTCCCTGATCGTCGCGCACGTGCCGCGACAATCCGGGATACTGCGAAGTAAGAATGCTCAAGGCCTCCGCAATCGTGGCGGCATTACAGTCCAGCTTTGGCGATCCGTCGGTGAACCGACGGAACGCTGTGGGGATTTCAATGGTCACTGCCATGGTTTCTCCTGTAATGGAATCTCGTTAAACGCGATTGTAATTTGTTTGAGCTGTAGCATCATCCCTGGGCCACAGCCGGTGTCACCAAATGTGCATCCAGATACGCCTCAAAGGCTTCCAACTTTGGCGCGATCGCTTCAGTCAAGGGATATTCACCCACAATCGCGTCGGTCGTCTTTAGACCGTTGCCAGTGATGCAAACCACCGTGGTTTGGTCGGAGCCGATTCGACCCGCACACAATAATTTTTGCGCGACGCCAGCGGTTACACCGCCCGCGGTCTCGGCAAAAATCCCTTCCGTCTCCGCCAGCAATTGAATGGACTCCACAATCTCGCGATCGGAAATGTCTTCCGCCCATCCGCCCGATTCGCGAATCAGCTTGATGGCAAACGGCCCATCCGCCGGATTGCCAATGGCCAACGATCGCGCGATGGTGTCCGGCTTCTGCGGTTCGAATCGCGCCAACCCTTGTTTTACCGCGCTCGAAATCGGCGAGCAGCCTGTCGCCTGCGCTCCAAAAAATTTCACCGGCTTGTCTTCGACCCAGCCCAACGTCACGAGTTCGCGGAAGGCTTTTGCAATTTTGGTGATCAGCGAACCACCGGCCATCGGCACCACAACGTTGTCGGGAAGCCGCCAGCCCAGTTGTTCGGCGATTTCGAAGCCATGCGTTTTCGAGCCTTCCGAGTAATAAGGACGAAGATTGACGTTCACCAGTCCCCACTGAAAACGGTCGGCAATCTGCGCGCACAGCCGGTTCACATGATCGTAGTTGCCGTTGATGCGCACGATCCGTGCACCGTATACCGCGGTGTTCAGAATTTTCGCCGGCTCAAGATCGGCCGGAATAAACACGCAAGCGTCAAATCCCTGTTGCGCCGATTGCGCCGCAACCGCGTTCGCTAAATTACCGGTGGACGAACAGCCGACGGTCTTGAATCCAAATCTTTGCGCCGCAGCCAGCGCTGTTGCCACTACGCGATCCTTGAAGGAAAGCGAAGGGAAACAGACCGCATCGTTCTTGAAATACAAATTTCGCAATCCCCACTTTTTGCCAAGGTGCCGCGAAGCTACAAGAGGAGTTCCGCCAACACTGTTGGGAAATTCAAAACCTTCCGGCAATGGAAGAAATTCGGCGTAGCGCCACATGTTGAAGTCGCGTCGCGCGAGTTCAGCTTTCACCGCAAGCGATTTCAACGCGTCGTAATCGTAGGAAACTTCCAGCGGAGAAAAACAATCTTCGCAAAACGAACGGGGCGCGTTACCCCACAATTTTCCGCACTCGCGGCAACGCAGCTGATAGATGTCCGGCATCGGCATTCCAATCGCGGCCCAAAATCACAAAAGTCTCGAAGCAAGCAAAACGGGCCATGGCTAAATGGCCACCGGCTTGGACGAATCGCGAGCATGTCTAGGGCTGACAAGGAGGGTAAAATAAAAAACCCTCCGTGCCAAAGAGTGCAGGAGGGGTCTCAGGAACTTCCAAGAATCTCTACATGCTCTTTAGCAGTTTTTTACGTGGAGCAAGTTGCCCTAAATCGCCACGTTTCGCCGCAGCAAGCGGCTGTATTATTAATGACAGAGAAAGCGCCGATTGTCAATACTGTTTCTAAAGCACAACATTCAATGACAACAATTTGCCAGGTTGTCGCGTCAAAGAAAGAGAGGAAATTAAGTCAGCAAACCTCCAAAGCCACCCCGGCCATAAGGCCAGTGTGTTTTCCGGTGTACTGTTTGCCCGGAAGAACTTGCGCAAGTTCAGAGTGTTATACTCAAGGTCGATAGGGTTCTATTCACGCGAGGGGTCGAACGGCGGAGAGAATACAGGAGCAGCAGAAATGGGTGAACCAATAACCAAAATGTTCAGCTGGGCGCGTCGGGAAAAAATGGTTGCCGGCTTGTTTGTGGCGCTCACGCTGGTGGTAGGAATTCTCATCGGAACCATTGTCTCGGGCCATACTTCGGCAATGAAGAGCATCGCCTTTGCCGGCAAGGGAGCGACTCCCCTGGCCATGCCGGACGCCATCCCGTCGTCCAATTCGTTCGCGTCAATCGTGAATCGTGTGGAGCCGGCGGTGGTGAATATCTCGACGACGCAAGTTATGGAGAGGCGTCGGCCCTCCAGCAAGCGCCGTCAGCAACAGCCGAGCGACCAACAGCCCGACAATCCGAACGATCCCATGCAGGACTTTTTCGACCGCTTTTTTGACGGGCGACCGGATGCTCCCGCCGCAGCGGAGCGCAGTCTTGGTTCCGGCGTGATCGTGGACCGCAAAGGATTCATTCTTACCAACAACCACGTGGTGGATCAGGCCACAAAAATTCAAGTGCAATTGAACGGCGAAACCACCAAGTACAACGCGAAAGTCGTTGGCGTCGATGAGGAGACCGATCTGGCAGTGATCAAGATCGACCCGCCCAAGGAATTGCCGGTGGCAAAGCTCGGGAATTCCGATGGCGTCCAGGTCGGCGATTGGGTGCTGGCAATTGGCAGTCCCTTTGGCCTGAATGCAACCGTGACCGCGGGAATCATCAGCGCGAAGGATCGCGGCGGAGTGGGCCGGCAATTTCAGAAGTTCTTGCAGACTGATGCCGCCATCAATCCGGGCAATTCTGGCGGACCGCTGGTAGACCTAGCTGGCGAAGTAATCGGCATCAACACCGCAATCATCACCGGCAGCCGCGGCTATGAAGGCGTGGGCTTTGCCCTGCCCTCAAGCGTCGCCATCAATGTTTACAACCAGCTGATTCAGCAGGGGCGCGTCACGCGCGGCTCGATCGGCGTCAGTTTCCAGGAAGACCTGGGCACCAATGCGATCACGCTGAAGGAGCTTGGTGCGGCCAATGGCGTTGTGATCATGGGCGTTGAGCCCGGCAGCCCGGCGGAAAAGGCCGGTCTAAAGGGTGGCGACGTGATCACCAATGTAAACGGCAAGCCCATCAAGACTGGAAATGACCTCGTCAATCCAATTGCGCAAGCTCCTATCGGAACCAAGGTAAGGCTCGGATACGTGCGCGATGGCCAGTCCAAGGAAACCACCGCAGTCGTCGAGGACCGTACACGCGTGTTTCCGAACTCAAACGTGAAGCTGGTGGACTCGCAAAACGACAACGGCGCCGCCGAATATGGTTTGCGCGTCGAGAACCTGACTCCTGACCGCGCATCGCGCGTGGGCATGGAAGGTCAGAAAGGCGTGTTGGTCGTCGACGTCGATCCCGCCAGCTTTGGTGACGACCTCGGGTTCGCCCGCGGGGACGTCATCGCAGAAGTGAATCGACAGCCTGTCAATTCCGTGGCAGATTACAAGGCCGTGATGAGCAAGCTCAAACCCGGGGCGAACGTTGTTTTCAAGGTTCTTCGCCGCCAGGATAACGATCGGGTGCTGACGGTATTTCTGCCAGGAGTCGTTCCGGCGGAAAATGCTCAGTAGCCGTTCGGCAGAACACACGATAAAGGTAACGAACAGACTAATGAGACTGGTTCGCGCGGCACTCCTGGTTCTGCTGACTTCTTCGCTGGCGGGGCCGGGCGTGTCGGCGAGTTTCGCTCAAATCGCGACGGGTTCAGGAACTAAGGCCGCATCAAGCAAGAAACCTACTTCGACCCAAGGTTCGCAGACCAGCGCAGCGCCCAAGAAAAAGGCTGCAGCCAACGCTTCAGTAAAGAGTCGCAGCGCCGGCTCGACCACCACTTCGACAACGAAAAGTTCCGCAAAACCTTCTGGCAAGAACTCGACAGGTGCTGCAAAAAAGGCTTCTGGCAAATCGTCCTCACCCAACAGAGCCCGAAAGCAGCCAGGCCAAAAGGCCCCCACCCCGGACCGCGTAATCGAAATTCAGGCAGCATTGGCTAAGGACGGCTCGTTTCAGGATTCGCCAAGCGGCAAATGGGATGACGCTACCGCTGCCGCAATGCGGCGCTTTCAGGCGTCCCACGGTTTGAATCCGAGCGGGAAGCTCGACGCCCCCACCTTGCAACGGCTCGGCTTGGGTTCGCAGACAGCAGGAGTTGCGCGGCCAACTCCACCTCCCGGCGCGGTTTCGCGACTGACTTCCTCCATGAATACTCCTTCCGCAACTGCCGATCCTCCTCGCCGGCAGTAGCAGCCACGTCGTTTAAGGATCTCCGGTAGCTAGTCCTAGACCTCACTGTGGAATGGTTTTGCACACTCTGGCCCCCGCCTGTGGATAAAGTCTGCAACCTCACGATGTAGATTCGTCTCTTGGCTTCTAGTAATCTCCACAAAAAACGGATGTTAGCGAATCGGAGCCGTTAGGAAATCGTTGGCGCGCGAACTGCCTATAATCCCTCGACGGTTGAATCCTTACGGGCACTATTCGGCGGCAAAATCCATGAGAGTGGAGCGACTTTTCATGAATAAGTGGAGCGTTGCGGCGTTAGTTGTTGCTGTTCTTTTGCTCTGTGGAGCGCAGGCAAAGGCTGATTCCACAATAGTTCTGACGTTTGAGGACATTGGAAACCTTGTGCCCATCGGGAATTATTACAATGGCGGGGCGGGCGGCAATCTGGAAATCACCTTTGGGCCGCAGTCGCTAGCGATCGTATCAATATTGAATGGCGGCAGCGGCAATTTTGCGAATGCCCCTTCAGGCGACACGATCGCCTTCTTCCTGAATGGCGTGGGTGACGTAATGAACGCGGCGGGCGGCTTCAACACCGGCTTCTCGTTTTTTTATTCCGCAACGACCAACCCAGGAACAGTGACCGTGTGGAGCGGCTTGGACGGCACTGGAACTCTACTCGCCACCTTGACCTTGCCGCCTAACGGCTTCTGTACGCCTGGGCCAAATTTTTGTCACTGGACGGCGGCAGGCGTGACGTTTGCCGGAACCGCGGAATCCGTCAATTTCAGCGGCACTGCCAACGAAATTGGATTCGACAACATCACGCTAGGCTCAGCAACGGCCGGAGGCGGCCCGACAACGACGCCAGAACCCGCGACCATGCTGCTGCTGGGAGCAGGATCTTTGGGATTACTGGGAGTGCGGCGCAAGAAGCTGGCTTAAAACTCGAATCGTATCGAAATCCGCGGGACGGGCAGTCCAGGTGATCGACTGTTCGTCCCGCTTCGTTTTCCTGACTTGTAGCCGACTGCGTGAAGTCCGCCATCGCCGGGCAGTTTGACCGTTTTTGACCAGCGATGCTAGAGTTCTCTGTCTGCACAGTTGGCTCACGCCAAGGCGTCCAGCTCGTAAATAGCGAAATGACAGGGATTTCAGGAGGCAGTATGGCAACGGCAGCAGCGCCACGTGTGTACAAGAATTTCATCAATGGAGAATGGGTGGAGGCGAGCGGCGGCAAAGCTTACGAAAACCGCAACCCCGCGAATTCGGATGAATCGGTAGGGATGTTTGTGTCTTCGACCTCTGAAGACGTGGACGCCGCCGTCGATGCCGCCAAAGAGGCGTACAAATCGTGGCGGCTGGTGCCGGCGCCCAAGCGCGCGGAGATTTTGTATCGCACGGCGGAGCTGCTGGTGCAGCGCAAGGAAGAATTTTCCAAGGACATGACGCGCGAGATGGGCAAAGTGTTGGCCGAGACGCGCGGCGACGTGCAGGAAGCGATTGACATGACCTACTACATGGCGGGAGAAGGGCGGCGCCTGTTTGGCCAGACTACGCCGTCGGAGCTGCCAAATAAATTTGCCATGAGCGTGCGGCAATCGATTGGCGTTTGCGGAATGATTACGCCGTGGAATTTTCCCATGGCGATTCCGGCCTGGAAGATGATGCCGGCGCTGGTTTCGGGGAATACCGTGGTTTTGAAGCCGGCCGAAGATACTCCGCTGTCGTCGTATCACTTGGTCCAGACACTTACGGAAGCAGGTTTGCCAAAAGGTGTGGTCAACCTTGTGAGCGGTGACGGGCCAAACGCGGGCGCGCCGCTTTCGCGGCACAAAGAAGTTCCCGTGCTGAGTTTTACCGGTTCTACTGCGGTGGGAAGGATCATTGCGGAAGCATGCGCGCCGGACTTCAAGCACGTGTCGCTCGAAATGGGCGGCAAAAACATCATCATCGTAATGGACGACGCAAATCTTGATTTGGCGGTGGATGGCGCGGTATGGGGCGGCTTTGGCACCACCGGACAGCGTTGCACCGCGGCAAGCCGCGTTGCGGTTCACAAGACCGTTTACGGAGAATTCGCGAAGCGACTTGTCGAACGCGTTAAACATCTGAAAGTTGGTAACGGGCTCGACACTCCAACCGACATGGGGCCGTGCATCAACGAACAACAGCTCAACACGGTGATGCAGTACGTCGAGATTGGAAAAACCGAAGGCGCGAAGCTGCTCACAGGAGGCAAACGGCTCGATTCCGGCGTCTTTGCCAAAGGATGGTTCCACGAGCCGACTGTTTTCGGCGACTGCTCCAGAAAGATGCGCATAGCGCAGGAAGAAATTTTCGGGCCGGTAGTATCGTTGATTCCGGTGCACGATTTTGCCGAGGCGATCGAGGTTGCCAATGGCGTGCCGTATGGCCTTTCGGCTTCGATTTACACCAGGAACGTCAACCAGGCGTTCGCCGCGATACGCGATATTTATACCGGCATCGTCTATGTGAACGCGCCGACCATTGGAGCGGAGACGCACTTGCCGTTCGGCGGCACCAAGCAAACGGGCAACGGCCATCGTGAAGCCGCGATTGCTGCCATCGACTTTTACACCGAATGGAAAACGCTGTACATCGACTACTCAGACAAATTGCAGCGCGCGCAGATTGATAACGCGGATTGATGAATGCAAGTGAGCAGTGAATAGGGAGTAGTGATGCGTTTCGATCTGGAACCAAGAATTGCGAGTGATTGACCGGGACTTGACAGGCTTCCTACAATAGTAGTTAGCACTCTCCAGACGCGAGTGCTGCTATGAGAAACGCACCTCTCCAGGAACGGCGCAACCGGCAGATTCTGGCTGACCTTGTCCGCACGTATATCGAGACAGGCGAGCCGGTCTCGTCGCGCGCCATTTCCAAGCGCTTCGAAGAGACGTTGAGCACGGCAACAATCCGCAACGTCATGGCGGACCTGGAGGACGGCGGTTTTCTTTACCAGCCGCATACTTCGGCGGGACGCGTCCCGACAGCCGCCGCGTATCGGTTCTTCGCGCAGGAAATTGCTTCCCAGGCCACTCTCAGCCTGGAAGACAAAGAATGGATCCGGCGCGAATTCTCCACCGCCAATAATCGCGTCGAAATTACCGAACGTGCCGGTCATGTGCTTGCTGAGGTATCAAACGGACTTGGCATCGTCGTTTCACCGCCGCTGGGTAGAACGGTTCTGGAACACGCGAGAATCTGGCTGTTGCCGGACGGTCGCGTGGTGGTCGTTCTGATTTCGCCCGGCGGAGTCACTCGCGACAAAGTTTTGCGGCCGCCGCGGGTTTTTTCCCAACAGGAGCTTGACGCCACGTCGGAATTTTTGAACCGGCAATACTCTGGCTGGACGCTCGAGGCTATCCGCTCGGACCTGCTGGTGAAACTGGCGACCGAAAGCGAACGTTACGAAGGATTGCTGCGCGGCGCACTGGCATTGTGCGATCCGGCGGTCCTGGGCGACGAGACAAGTTCGCAGCTGCACGTGGAAGGAACGGCGCAAATCGTTGGAACGCCGGAATTTTCCAACCAGTTGCAGTTGCGCGAGCTGCTTTCGGCGATCGAAGAGAAACATCGCCTGGTTACCGTGTTGAACGCTTGCATTGACGCGCCTGAACCGGTGCTGGTGCAAATTGGGCTAAAAGAAATCTCCCAGACAGGCGACAATCTAGCGCTGATCAGCGCGCCGTACACGCGGGTAGACGGAGTGCAAGGCTCGCTGGGAGCGATCGGGCCGACGCGGATGCACTACGAGCGCGCCATAAACGCGGTCGCGTACGTCGCACAAATTTTCAGTGAGTCGTTAAGTAAGATTTCGTAACCGGAGCCGAGAAGAACAATATTTCCCAGCCGAAAAAGGGGCAATGCTGTGAGCGAGAAAGATACGCGATTTCCCGTGACTCGCGGGGACGAAAACCAAGAAGGCAACGTGGAAAACGAATCGATGCGTGTGGATGCGGACGTCGCAAAATTGGCTACCGATCTGGAAGACCTGCGGCAGACGCTACTGCGGCGGCAGGCGGACTTCGACAACTATAAAAAGCGCATCGAGAGGGAGCGGGCCGAAGACTTTAAGCGCACCACCGCGCGGCTGATCGAAGCCCTGATTCCGGTCATCGATGGATTCGAGCAAGCTCTTGCCGCGCACCGCGAAGCGGAATACGAAAATTATCGCCGCGGATTTGAACTGATCTACAAACAGCTGCTCGACAATATTTCAAAACTTGGCGCGGAACGCGTGGACCCGACAGGGAAGCCGTTTGATCCGCATTTGCATCAGGCGATGGACCGCACCGAGACCACCGAACACGAAGACGGCACCGTGCTGCAGGTTTTTCAGCCTGGCTACGTTTTCCATGGACGTGTGCTGCGCCCGGCGATGGTGCGTGTAGCCGTACGTCCCGCAGCGGCATCGAAGGCAATTACGAATTAGCGCGAAGCGGCAAACTTTGTACGATCAGCAGTAATCCAAAAAGGAACGGAACGAATGGCGAAGTCGCAGCAACGTGATTTTTATGAAGTGCTCGGCGTCTCAAAGACGGCCACGGTGGACGAAATTAAGTCTTCCTACCGCAAGGCCGCTCTGAAGTGGCATCCCGATCGCAGTCCGGAGAACAAGCAGGAAGCTGAGATCAAGTTCCGCGAGTGCACGGAAGCTTACAGCGTGCTGAGCGATCAGGAAAAACGTCAGATCTACGATACTTATGGCCACGCGGGCCTAAGCAGCGCCGGGGGCGGCGTGGATTTTAACGGCACGATTTTTCAGGACTTCCACGACATTTTCGGCGATTTTTTCGGCTTCGAAGATATTCTTGGCGGCGGCAGCCGGCGCGGCCGTACCCGTGCCCAGCGTGGCGCGGACTTGCGCTATGACATGACGCTGACATTCGAGGAGGCGTCGACCGGCGTCTCTACGAAAATAAAATTGCCGAAGCAGGAATTGTGCGCCGTTTGTCACGGAACCGGCGCAAAGGCCGGAACGGGCGCCAGCACTTGCCAGACTTGCGGCGGCCGCGGGCAATTGGCGTATCAGCAAGGCTTTTTCACCGTCACGCGTACGTGCCCCGCGTGTCAGGGCGCGGGACAAATTATTAAAGAGCGCTGCCCCGATTGCCGCGGCCAGGGCCGTATGGAACGCGACAAGACCATCGATCTTCGCATTCCCGCCGGCGTGGACACGGGTACCCGTCTGCGCGTTCCGGGCGAAGGCGAAGCTGGTGCGAACGGTGGACCGAGCGGCGATCTATACGTCGTGCTCGACGTGAAGGAACACCCATTTTTCGAACGGCGTGGCGCGGATCTTTACTGCACGATTCCCGTGAGCATCGCGCAAGCAGCGCTGGGCACGGATCTGCCGGTTCCCGGGCTGAACGGCGAGGAACGCCTCAAAATTCCCGAGGGTACGCAAAGCGGTGCGGTATTTCGCATCAAAGGGCACGGTTTGCCCGATCCGCGCGGCGGCGGCAAAGGTGACCTTTATTATCACGTGCGAGTGATGACTCCGTCGAAACTCACGCGCGAGCAGCGCAAAATCATGGAGCAATTGGGCGCCACCTTAAAAGTGGACAACAAGCCAGCCGAGCGCGGTTCTTCGTTCTTCGACAAAGTAAAAGACATTTTTGGCTAGTAGGCAGTTGACCGCGGGGCTTCCGATTGCGAAGACGATTTTTTGTCGATGCATTTGACGCAGACCGCGCTGTTCTTGCGGGCCATGCGGCGCACCACCTCGGCAGAGTGTTGCGGGCCGAGCCTGGCCAGCTCTACGAACTGAGCGATGGAACCTCGGTTTGGTTGGGCAAGATCGATTTCGCCGGCAAAGATCGCGTCGAATTTTCTCTCATCGAGCCAATTCCGGTTCGAACCTCGTCGCTGGACAAAACACTCTTACTCGCGATGGTGAAGTTTGATGCATTCGAATGGGCGCTCGAAAAAGCCACGGAGCTGGGTGTAAACCAGATCGTTCCGCTAGCCGCCGAGCGCAGCGAAAAAAGGTTGTTGGCGGCGGCAGGGAAGCGCGCGGAGCGCTGGAAGAAAATTTTGTTCGAATCGTCGCAACAGTCGCGGCGCGTTCGTTTACCGGTGCTTGAAGCTGTGATCGCTGCGCGAGACGCGTTTGTCGCCGCAAAATCAAACTTGAAATTTATGCTCTCTGAGCGTTCCGCCGCCCAGCCGTTGAAGCAAATTCTGACGGATCGCACTGCACCTACCGTTGCGCTAGCGATTGGCCCGGAAGGCGGATGGACCGACTCGGAATTTCTTGTCGCGACGAAAGCTGGATTCGAAGAGGCCTCGCTGGGTAGCTTGATCCTACGCACCGAAACCGCGGTGACTGCGTGCCTGGCTAGCGTAAATTACGCGCTGGACGACGATGCAAAATATCCCGGTCAACCGTGACGTGAATCTTCTTGGCGCGGATGCTTTGCTCGCGTAGGATAACGGCCATGGCGCGGCGAAATCTTTTTCTTCTGGCGTTGGCACTCCTGCCGTTTTCGGTGTTCAGCTCCAATATTCTTGCGCAAGACCGTCCTTTAAGAACCGCAGACGCCGAAACCGTTCCGGCCGGCACGCTGCGCAGCGAGATTGGCTTCGACTTTTTGCAGGACGTCGGATTTCCGCTCTCTGGCCTGCGCGGAGATGAAACCTCCGTCGGCGTCGTTGACCTGCGCATGGGCGTCGGGAAAATTGTCGAAGTGGAAGTCGAAGGCGCGATTCAGAATTTTCTGGACGTAAAGTCGCAGGGCACTTCTTTTGTGCCCAATCTTTCTCTCACCGGAGTCAATTCCACGCACGATACCGGAGATTTCACACTGGCGACAAAAGTTCGTCTGCTCAAAAATGAAGGGAAGCGCCCGGGCCTTGCCTTCAAGTTCGGCTTCATCATGCCCAATTCGAACCAGGCGCGCGGAATCGGCACCAACTCAACCAATGTTTTCGCATTGGTGGCGCTCGAAGAGCAGATTCGCAAGCTGAGCGTTTTTGGCAACCTTGGTATCGAGATTTTGCAGGCCCCCAATGCGCTCTTTACGCAAAACGACGTGCTGATGTACGGCGGCGCGTTCCGCTATCCGATACTCCGGAATGTGAATCTGGTCGGCGAAGTGAATGGTCTTTACTCTAGTCGCAGCATCAACGATGCCTTGATCGGAACGCAGAGCACCGGCCAGGCAAGAGTTGGGCTGCAGATTACGGTTGCCGGATTCACCTGGGACTTAGCCGGAGTTCGCGGGTTAAATAAATATGACCCGAGTTCCGGATTCACCTTTGGCGTGAGCAAGGATTTTCGCTTGTTCGATTTCAACAAAGTTGAGTAGTCATACGTCGCGCAGGCAAGCAGAACAGGCTCTCTCTCTGCGCCAAGTTCAATCTGGAATCTTGCGCGCTTCGCGTGTTATAAAAGAGTAGTAAGCAACAATGCCGAACTCGGACGAGCGCCCACTGACCCCATCCGCGAATCCACCTGAAGTCGCCGTGGAACCCGTTCCGCATGCTGCTTCGATTCCTCTTCTGCCAGCCTATACTGCATCTTCTTTTCACAAGGATCGCCAACATCACCTTCGCCACGAAATCCGCGTTTGGACACGCGATTTGCTCATCGCCATCGGCCTGGCCCTGATCATCATTATTTTCCTGTATCAGCCGGTGAAGGTCGAAGGCACCAGCATGGCGCCGTTGCTTTCCGACCAGGAGCGCATTTTTATCAATAAGTTTGTCTATCGCTTCGAACCGATCCAGCGCGGCGACGTGGTGGTGTTCTGGTACCCCCTGGACCGCACCAAGTCGTTTATCAAACGCGTGATCGCGCTGCCCGGAGAAAGCGTCGAAATCCGACAGGGTATGGTGTACGTGGATGGCCAGCAGTTGAAAGAATCCTACGTTCCGCCGCAATATGAAGATTTAAGCGACTACGGTCCGGTCCGCGTTCCGCCAAATATGTTTTTCGTGATGGGCGATCACCGCATCAGTTCGAACGACTCGCGAGTTTTTGGCCCGGTCCCCAGCCGGTTTATTTATGGCCGAGCGGTTTTTGCGTATTGGCCCGTGGATCACTTTGGCTCGCTTTCGACAACCGCCGAAGCGCAAGAAAAATGAGCAGCGGAGGACACACTGACCGAAGTTCTGCATCGACCCGCAATTCTGGCGCTCGAGGACGGGCGCGTATTTAACGGCCGCGCGGCTGGCGCGATCGCGCGCCGCGGCGGAGAAGTCGTTTTCAATACCGGCCTTACCGGATACCAGGAGGTTTTCACCGATCCCAGTTACGCCGGGCAAATTGTCTGTTTGACCTATCCTCACATCGGAAATGTTGGCGCAAATCTGGACGATGAAGAAGCAGGCAGGCCGTATATCGAATCGCTCATCGTGCGTGAATTCTCGCAAATCGCTTCGAATTGGCGTTCTACTGAAACCGCACATCTTTATCTGAACCGCCACAGGGTTCCGGTCATCTGGGATATCGATACCCGCGCTCTCGTCCGCCACATTCGCAAAGTTGGCGCATTGCGCGGTGTGGTTTCGACCGACGGCACCGCTGCTGATCAATTAATCCACGAAGCCAAGAGCTTGCCCACGATGGCTGGGCAGGAATTGGCAAGCCGCGTCAGTTGCAAACGTTCCTACGACTGGGAGAAAGGCTCGATTGATCTGGTCACGTCTCCGTGGTCTGAAAACATGGCAGACGCCGCGCAAAATAATGATGCGCAGAAACTTCGCGTCATTGCATACGACTTTGGCATCAAGCAGAACATCTTGCGCCTTCTGACTGATCATCACTGCGAAGTTGGAGTGGTGCCCGCGGCCACTTCCGCCGAAGACGTGCTAGGCATGAATCCCGACGGCATTTTTCTTTCGAACGGTCCAGGCGATCCCGAACCGATGCAATACGCTGTCGAAAATGTCCGCAAGTTCATCGGCAAAGTTCCTGTTTTCGGGATTTGCCTCGGCCACCAGGTTTGTGGCCTCGCCCTCGGGGGCAAGACTTTCAAGCTGAAATTCGGCCATCACGGTTCGAACCATCCGGTGAAAAATCTTCTGACCAATCAAATCGAAATTACCGCGCAAAACCACGGTTTTTGCGTGGACCCGGAATCTCTGCCGTCGAGCGACGTTGAAGTTACGCACCTCAACTTGAACGATCATACCAACGAAGGCATGCGCCACAAGTCACAACCGATCTTCAGCGTGCAATATCATCCGGAGGCTTCACCCGGCCCGCACGATTCACATTATTTGTTCACGCAGTTCACCGACCTGATGAAGGAATGGAAGCAGCCGGGAAGTTCGCGGCGGTAAGCCTTAACGCGGGTAGCGGTTTGGTTCAACGCAGTGTGCGCTGAGTTCGCAGAGAAGAACACTGATGTAAAGGGAGAAGATGCCGAAGCGGAAAGACATCAAGAAGATTCTGATTATCGGGTCAGGACCGATCATTATCGGCCAGGCTTGCGAGTTTGATTATTCCGGCGTGCAGGCTTGCAAGGCGCTGCGCGATGAAGGCTACGAAACGGTGCTGGTGAATTCGAATCCCGCGACCATCATGACTGATCCGGAGATGGCGAATCGCACCTACATCGAGCCACTGTCCAAGGAATATCTCGAAACCATTATCATCAAGGAACAGCCTGACGCACTTCTCCCTACCGTTGGCGGGCAAACCGCTTTGAATCTTGCCGTCGAGCTCGCCGAAAGTGGAATCCTGGAAAAGCACAAGGTGGAAATGATCGGCGCGTCTTTGCGTGCCATCAAAGTTGCCGAAGATCGCCTGTGGTTTAAAGACGCCTGCCGCAAAATCGGCCTGGAAGTTCCTGCGTCGGCACTCATCAATAATGCGCAAGACGCCATGCGGCTCTGCGAACAACTCGGCTTCCCGCTGGTCATTCGTCCTTCGTTCACTTTAGGTGGCACCGGCGGAGCCATCGCGTACAATCGCGAAGAGTTTGCGGATTCGATCAGCCACGCGCTCGATATGAGCCCGGTGCACGAAGCGCTCGTGGAAGAATCCGTCCTCGGCTGGAAAGAATACGAGCTCGAAGTGATGCGCGATTTTCGCGACAACTTCGTGGTCATCTGCACCATTGAAAATTTCGACCCCATGGGTGTTCACACTGGCGACTCCATCACTGTAGCGCCCGCGCAAACTCTTACCGACAAGGAATACCAGCGCATGCGCGATGCCGCTGCAGCGATCATGCGCGAAGTCGGCGTCGAAACCGGCGGTTCAAACGTGCAATTCGCCATCAATCCCGAAAACGGCCGCATGACCGTAATCGAAATGAACCCGCGCGTTTCACGCAGTTCCGCACTGGCCAGCAAAGCCACCGGCTTTCCGATCGCAAAAATCGCAGCGCGCCTGGCCGTCGGCATGTCGCTCGACGAAATTCCCAACGACATCACCAAAAAGACGCCGGCATCGTTCGAACCGACCATCGACTACGTCGTCACCAAAATTCCCAAATGGCAGTTCGAGAAATTTCCCGGTTCAGACAGCACCCTGGGCACGCAGATGAAGTCCGTCGGCGAAGTAATGGCCATCGGCCGCACGTTTAAAGAATCGCTGCAAAAAGCAATCCGCTCCCTCGAACCGCATACTCCTTGGCGCGCTCCCGCGGATACCCCTGACTCTCTCCTGCGCGAGAAACTTGCCACGCCTCGCCCTGACCGTATCCACTGGCTGCTGACTGCCGTCGATCGCGGCCTGCACGCAGAAGAAATTTGCGACCTCACCAAGATTGATCCCTGGTTCATCAAGCAAATTGAAGAGCTGGTCGCGATGAACAAGCGCGCCGCAGGCGTCACTGTCGAAACCGCTTCGAAAGAATTACTGCGCGAAGTGAAACGCCATGGTACGAGCGATGAAACCCTCGCTCAGATGTGGAAGACCACACCCGCCGCCGTTCGTCTGCAGCGCGCGCGTTACGGCGTGTCACCAGTATTTAAGCGAGTGGATACCTGCGCCGCCGAATTCGAGTCCTTCACCCCGTACATGTATTCCACCTACGAAGACGAAGACGAGTCCGACGCATCATCGAAGCCCAAGATCATGATTCTCGGTAGTGGACCGAACCGCATCGGGCAGGGAATCGAATTCGACTACTGCTGCTGCCACGCAAGTTTTGCTCTGCATGAAGACGGCTACGAAACCATTATGGTGAACTGCAACCCGGAGACCGTTTCGACCGACTACGACACTTCCGATCGCTTATATTTCGAACCCCTCACCCTCGAAGATGTTCTCGCCATCGTTGAAAAGGAAAAGCCGCAAGGCGTGATCGTACAATTCGGTGGTCAGACTCCGCTCAACCTTGCGCTGGAACTGAAACGCAACGGCGTCCCCATCATTGGCACGGCCCCAGAGTCTATCGATCTAGCCGAAGACCGCCGCCGCTTCGGCCGCTTGCTGGATGAGCTGAAAATTCCGCAGCCGCGCAACGCGACCGCTCTCGTGCCGGAAGAAGCCGCGCGGCTGGCCGCCGAAATCGGTTTGCCCGTTCTCGTACGCCCAAGCTATGTACTCGGCGGACGCGCCATGGTCATCGCCTACGACGCCAACACGGTGCAGGAATACGTCGCGCAAGCCGCGCTGATGGGCCCGGCTCGCCCCGTGCTCATTGATCAATTCTTGGAAGAAGCCACCGAAGTGGATGTTGATGCGCTCGCCGACGGCACCAGCGTGGTCATCGGCGGAATCATGGAACATATCGAAGAAGCCGGCGTGCACTCCGGCGATTCCTCCTGCGTACTTCCTCCTGTCAGCTTATCTCCGGCAATTCTCGACGCTATTCGCGATTACACGAAGCGGCTTGCCGTGGCGCTGAAAGTCGTGGGCTTGATGAATGTGCAATACGCGATCCAACGTGACACGGTGTACGTTCTGGAGGTGAATCCGCGCGCGTCGCGTACCGTTCCCTACGTCAGCAAAGCTACTGGAGTTCCGCTGGCCAAAGTTGCCGCCCGCCTGATGGCCGGAAAAAAACTTGCGGACATGAATCTTCCACTGGTTCATCACAACGGCGTCGCCGAAATCGCCGTACGCGAATATTATTCGGTCAAGTCTCCTGTCTTCCCGTTCAACAAATTTCGCGGCGTAGACACCATTCTCGGCCCGGAAATGCGCTCCACCGGCGAAGTCATGGGCATCTCCACCAGCTACGGCCAAGCCTTCGCAAAAGCGCAGCTTGCCGCAGGCCAGCGCCTCCCGCGCAAAGGCACTGTCTTTCTTAGCGTCAACGACCGCGACAAGAAACATCTCACCACCATCGGCAAGGAACTCTCCGCCCTCGGCTTTCACCTTACGGCCACGCGCGGCACCGCTGCCGCTCTCCAGGCCGCTGGCATCGAAGCGGAAGGCGTCTTCAAAGTAAACGAAGGCCGCCCCAACATCGTCGACCTCATCAAGACCGGCAAAATCGATCTGGTGATCAACACGCCTCTCGGCCGCGAATCCTTCTACGACGAGAAATCCATTCGCCGCGCCGCCATCCGCTACAACATTCCGTGCATCACCACGCTTGCCGCGGCCCAGGCTGCGGCGCTGGGCATTCGCGCCTTGATCGAGCAGGGAATCGAAGTCTCCGCTCTGCAAGATCTGCACAGCGGCCAAGCCGCAGTTTCCGGCACCTCCGGATCAGGAGATTAACCCGTGCACGTTTCTGGAATTTTCCCCGCGCTGACAACTCCATACCATCCGGACGGCTCCGTCGCGCTCGATCACTTCCAAGCCGATCTCGCCCGCTACCACAAGACCGGACTAGCAGGCTATGTCGTGCTCGGCTCAACCGGAGAATCCGTCCTCCTCTCTTCCGCCGAAGCTGACTCGCTTCTGGCTGCAGGCAAAGAAGCCGCAGCGCCGGGAAAACTTCTCATCGCCGGCACCGGTGCCGAATCCACTGCGGAAACCATCGCCCGCACAAAACGCGCTGCGTCGTTCGGCTACGATATAGCCCTAGTAAAAACTCCTTACTACTACAAGCCCGCCTACAACGCGGAAACGTATCTTCGCCACTATCGCGCCGTCGCCGACGCGTCTCCGATCCCCGTTCTGCTCTACTCCGTTCCAATTTTTACGGGCATTACGCTCGAAACTCCGGAAATCGTGGCCCTCGCCCAGCATCCCAACATCCTCGGCATCAAGGACAGCTCCGGAGCGATCCAGCGCATCGTGGAAGTGGCCGCGCAAGCGCCAAAAGAATTCCAAATTTTGACCGGCTCGGCCGGAGTGTTGTATCCCGCGCTTGTGAGCGGCGCAAAAGGCGCCATTTTGGCTCTGGCCTCGCCCTTACCGGAAAAATGTGTCGAACTGTTCGAACTCTTCCAGAGCGGCCAGCACGCCGCCGCTCAAACTCTGCAGCAGCACCTGGCCCTCGCGTCCAAGGTTATCGTCTCTGAAGGCGGCATTGCCGGCGTCAAGCACGCCATGGATTTGCGCGGCTACCATGGCGGCCTGCCGCGTCTTCCCCTGCTTGCGCTCGCAAACGCGAATAAGGCGCGTATTGCGCAAGTCATCTCGCAATTTGAGCCCGCTAGCGCCCGCGCCTGACCTCCGCGCGGCGCAAACTGCTCCCCAAGCGCCTTTCTTTCCGTCTATTGTCTGTGACCGAATCGTCCAGCTATCATCAAACGTCCATGCATTGTCGCGCCCTCCCGATCGAAGCACTCCCCCATCAGCCGCAATTGCTGCTCGATTACGTGAATTCCTATGAACGCGTCAGCGCCTTTTATCAGCACAAACCGCAACTGGAAAGTGTCCTTAGAGTCGCGCGAGACCTGCAGTTTCCTGCCGACCGCCGCAGCGCAGTCACAGCGATTCTGCGTCAGCAAAATGAGCTGCTCGGCTCCGGCACGGCGACGCGTGCCAATCTCGATCGTCTGGAAAATGGCGCGGTCGCGGTGGTCTCGGGTCAACAGGTTGGCCTGTTCGGCGGCCCGTGCTACGCGGTGTACAAAGCCATCGCCGCCGCGCGAATCGCAAAAGAGCTGACCGAGCAGAGAATAGACGCCGTCCCAGTTTTCTGGATGGCCACGGAAGACCACGACCTCGACGAAGTCCGCAAAATCTCTTTCTTCCGTGAAGGGCAGTTGGTGAAGTTTGAATTGCCCGCGAATGTAGGCAACAGCGCGCCGGTTGGCAGGATTTCGCTCGGCGCGGAAATTGCCGCGCTGCAGGCCGAAGAGGCAAGAATTCTCGGCGCCGGGGCCGGCAACGAAATCGCCAGAATTGTCAGCGAATGTTATCGCCCGGACGAGACTTATGGCAGCGCCTTCGGCAAAATGTTTGCCCGTCTTCTCGGCAGCTTCGGCTTGATCCTGCTCGATCCTCTCGACATGCGCCTGCACAAAATCGCGCAACCGGTCTTCGCTCAGGCCATTGAACAGCGCGATTCCCTGGAGCAGCAGCTTCTTGACCGCGGCGAGGCGCTCGAAAAAGCCGGGTACTCGGCTCAAGTGAAAGTGACCTCGCGCAGTACCGTGCTCTTTCATATTTCGCCTGACGGCCGTCAGGCCATCAGCAGCAGCTCGGGCACATTTGCTGCCGGCAACAAGTCCTGGACCCAATCGGATCTTCTTAACGCCATTCAGAGCGAACCAGAAAACTTCAGCCCCAACGCTTTGCTTCGGCCGGTGATTCAGGATTTTCTCCTCCCGACGGTCGCTTACGTTGGCGGACCGTCCGAGATTTCCTACTTCGCGCAGTCCGAAGTCCTCTATCGCAATCTGATCGGCCGCATGCCGGTCATGCTTCCGCGCGCCGGCTTTACCCTGGTGGACACGAAAGCCCAGCGTCTCCTCGCCCAATACAGGCTGACCGTAGAAGACGTGTGGCACGGCCCGCAGGAACTACGCAAACGAATCAGCAAGGCCAGCGTGCCCGAAAACGTTTCCAGTTTGCTCGAGGAAAACGGCAACGAGATCAAGAAACGCCTTCAGCAATGGTCTGAATTGGTGTCCGTTCTCGATTCGACCTTGAAAGACGCGGTCGAGACCGCGCAAAAGAAAATCGCCTATCAGACCGAGCAGTTGCAGCAAAAAATCGGCCGCGCACTCGACCACAAGCAAAACGTGCTCGCCGCGCACGAACAATTCCTGTCGAACCTTTTGTATCCAGAGAAGTCTTTGCAATCCCGCGAATTGTGTTTTCTTCCCTTCGCCGCCCGTTGGGGCCAACAGGGTTTCGAAGAAATCGAGCGCCATTCCAGCATCAAAAGCATCGGGTCGCACTTCATCATTCCCATCCCATAGCATTTTCGCGCTAATGAAAACTCTCCTCGTCAAAACGAATCGCCGCACGCAGTTTGTCGATATCACCCGCGAAGTCGAAAATGTTGTCCGCGAATCCGATGTGAAAACCGGCATCTGCTACGTCTACGTTCCTCACACCACCGCCGGAGTCGCCATCAATGAGCACGCCGACCCCGACGTCGCCAGCGACGTCGAAGGAATCTTCGATCGTAAAATCCAGCACCAAGGCCCGTATCGCCACGCCGAAGGCAACACCGACTCGCATATGAAAGCCATCCTGACCGGAACCAGCCAGACCATCTTCATCGAACACGGTAAACCCGCGCTCGGCACCTGGCAGGGAATCTTCCTCTGCGAATTCGACGGCCCCCGCCAGCGCACCGTGTTCGTAAAAATCCTCGCCGATCGCGGCTAAACCCAGCCCCCCTTTGCTTTATGTAGCAGCGGCTTTATGCCGCTGCTCTTTCTCTCTGGTAACGGCACTTTCCAGGTGGCCATCCTGCCCTCGCCGTTCGATATGCTAGAATTTTCGTTTACCCGATGAGCCTAGGCATCTACATTCAAGTCCCGTTCTGCCAGACCCGCTGCACCTACTGTAATTTTCACACCGGCGTGGTCTCCAGCGCCCGGTTTGCTCCTTACGCCGCCGCTGTCCAGAGCGAAATTCGCGAACATCAAAGTCGCCTCCAACAGGCAGGGATAGTTCTTCCGAATTCGCTCACGCAGGAAATGACTGACACCATCTACTTCGGCGGCGGCACGCCCAGCCTGCTCGATCCGGAGCATCTGCGCGGGATGCTCGACGCCATTCGCGATACATTTCTCCACGACTTTCGCGAAGTCACGCTGGAAGCCGATCCCGAAACCATCGATTCGCAGAAAGCCACAGGCTGGGCTGCCGCCGGAATCAATCGCGTCAGCCTTGGCGTCCAATCTTTCTGCGACGTGGAACTACAAGCGGCAGGGCGCCTGCATCGCCGCAGCGACATTTACCGCGTGATTCCGATTCTTCATGCCGCCGGCATTCGCAATATCAGTTTCGACCTGATCGCTGGCCTGCCTCACCAGACCCCCGAATCGTGGCGCAACTCGCTCGACGAACTGATTCAACTGGCGCCGCAACACGTTTCCATTTACCTTCTCGAAGTTGACCAAGGCAGCCGCCTCGGTAGCGAACTCCTCCGCGGCGGCACGAAATATTCCGCTGCCGCCGTTCCATCCGACGAGGCCATGGCCGAATCCTACGATCTGGCGCGAAGCACACTTTCAGCCGCAGGCTACGAACACTACGAAATCTCCAATTTCGCAAAGCCCGGTTTCGCATCCGAGCACAACCGCAAATACTGGCGTCGCGCCCCGTATCTGGGTTTCGGAGCCGGCGCGCACTCCTTTTCTGGCGCGCACCGTTGGGCGAACGCGCACGACGCTGCTGCCTACGTGCAATCTATCGCGTCAGGCAAAATTCCCATCGAGCAAGCAGAGACAATTTCCGCGCCGCAGGCCCTGGAAGAAGAACTCTTCCTCGGCCTTCGCCAACTCGCAGGAATCGACATCTCGCTGTTACAAAAATTATACGGCGTCCCTCTGGATAGCCGTTTCACGTCGCTCGAAGCATCCGGATTGATCAAGCGCTCGGGCAGCCTGGTCCGAATCGCGCCAGAGCATCTCAGTATTTCCAATGAAGTGTTTGTTGAATTGATGCGCTAGAAAATCACTTTAGCTTCAGCGGAGCAAATCATGCCAACACCATCAATGACCGATCCCGACAGAGAACTAGATGCGCCGCAAGGCCCAGCCAACGTAGTCGATCTCCGCAGCGACACCGTCACTCGCCCCACACCCGCAATGCGTCGCGCCATGGCCGAAGCCAAAGTCGGCGACGACGTCTATCTCGAAGATCCCACCGTCAACGCTCTGGAAGCCCGCGCTGCACAAGACTTCGCCAAGGAAGCCGCGCTCTTCGTACCCAGCGGCTGTATGGGCAACCTCATTGCCATAAAAGTTTGGACCCACCACGGCGACGAAGTCATTTGCGAAGAACGCAGCCACGTCAATCTTTACGAGTTGGCTTCCATGTCCGCAATCGCAGGCTGCATGCCACGCGTCGCTCGCGGGGAAGATGGAATTCTCAACTGGGCGCAAATTGAAGCCGCCATTCGCCCCAAAATTTATTACGACTCACAGACCGCGTTAGTCTGTCTGGAAAACACCCACAATATGGCAGGCGGCACGATCTACACCGCTGCACAGATCAGCGACATCTGCGATCACGCCCATGCCGGAGGACTCAAAGTTCATCTCGACGGGGCTCGAGTTTTCAACGCAGCCGTAGCGCTCGGCATTCCCGTTTCCGATATCACGCGTAACGTAGATTCCGTAATGTTCTGCCTTTCGAAAGGTCTGGGCGCCCCGGTCGGCTCCATGGTTGTCGGCACGCACGCCTTCATCGAAAAATCCCGCATCTACCGCAAAATGTTTGGCGGCGGTATGCGTCAGGCAGGCGTCCTGGCCGCCGCGGGATTAATGGCGTTGGAAGAGTCCCCAAAACGCCTCGACATGGATCATCAAAACGCAAAGCTTCTCGCCGAAGGCATCGGAAAAATTCCGTCTCTGCACATCGATCCCAACGCCGTCAAAACCAACATCGTCATCTTCGATTGCAAACAAACCGGCATGGACGCGGTCCAATTATGCGACGCCCTAAAACCACACGGCATCTGGGCACTCGACACCGCTCCATACTCCGTACGCTTCGTCACCCACTGCGACGTAGACACAGAAGCATGCGAACGCGCCCTGTCCGTCCTCCGCGAAGTACTCAGCAAGTCGCGTGGTAACGCCGCGTAGCTCTTTGGAGCGCGGCAGCCCAGCTGCCGCTTTCGCGAGGCGTCCACTTTGGCCGGGAACCATTGTAAGCGCCGCTCGGCGAGACTTCGGTCTCTTGATATAAAATTATCTTTGCTCGACTGCACCGATTGCTTTTAGCACCTGAGGCGAAGGATCTCCGTGGACTTTCAATTTACTGACGAACAAAACCATCTCCGCCGCAGCATTCGCGAATTCGCCGAAGGCGAAATCCTTCCGCACGTCATGGAGTGGGACGAAGTCTCCCACTTTCCCATGGAAATTATGCCCAAGCTCGCCGAAATGGGCCTGCTCGGCATCATCTTTCCGGAAGAATACGGTGGCGCTGGCCTCGGCTATATCGAATACGTAATCGCCATCGAAGAACTTTCTCGTGTAGACGGCTCGGTCGGCATCATCGTCGCCGCTCACAATTCGCTGTGCTCCAATCACATCTTCAAATTCGGCAGCGAAGCGCAAAAGCAAAAATATCTTTCGCCTCTCGCACAAGGCAAAAAAATCGGCGCGTGGTCGCTCACCGAACCCGAAGCCGGATCCGACGCTGGCGGCACGCGCACCACCGCCAAACGCGACGGCAATCATTGGGTCATCAACGGCGCAAAGACGTTCACTACCAACGGCCACTACGCCGACGTCTGTGTTGCCATGGCGGTCACCGATAAATCCAAAGCCTCGCACGGCATCAGCGCCTTCATCATCGAAAAGGGAACTCCCGGCTTCAAGCCAGGAAAGAAAGAAAACAAGCTCGGCCTGCGCGCCAGCGACACCTCTGAAGTCATCTTTTCCGATTGCTGCGTACCGCTCGACAATCTTCTCGGCGACGAAGGCGAGGGCTTTACTGGCAGCCTCAAAATTCTCGACGGCGGCCGCATCTCGATCGCTGCTCTCGCGCTCGGCATGGCACAGGGCGCGCTCGATGCCGCCATCAAATATGCCAAGCAGCGCAAGCAATTCGGCCAGGCCATCAGCGAATTTCAAGCCATACAGTTCAAACTCGCCGACATGGCCACCGAAGTCGAAGCCGCTCGCCTCCTCATCTATCAAGCCGCCTGGCTCGCTGACAAAAAAGACGTTCGCTTCACCCGCGAATCCAGCATGGCCAAACTCTTTGCCAGCGAAGTCGCCGTCCGTGTCGCCAACGAGTGCGTGCAAATTCACGGCGGCTACGGCTTCATCAAGGATTATCCCGCCGAAAAGTTTTATCGCGACGTAAAGCTCTGCACCATTGGAGAAGGTACCAGCGAAATTCAAAAGTTGGTCATTGCGCGGCAGTTGCTCGGCAAGAAATAATAGCTGCATGCCGCTGCCTGCTTCGCCCGCACAAACTCCGCAAGATCGAAATCTCTCTGCCATCGAAAAATGGGCGGAGCAAATCCGCGCCGGAGAAATCCGCGCCATCTCTCGCGCCATCACCGCGATCGAAAATCACGCCGCGCAATCCGAGCCCTTGCTAAAAATTCTTTTCCCGCAAACCGGCGCAGCCTATCTCACCGGTATCACTGGCGCCCCCGGCACGGGAAAGAGCACCCTGGTCGATCGCATCGCGGCGCAACATCGCAAGCAAAACGAAGGCGTGGGAGTTATCGCCGTGGACCCGACCAGCCCCTACACGGGCGGCGCAATTCTCGGCGATCGTATCCGCATGCAAAGCCACGCCGGCGACGCTGGCATCTTCATCCGCTCGATGGCCACGCGCGGATTCCTTGGCGGCCTCGCTCGCGCCACCGCCGAAGTCGCGCTGCTCCTCGACGCCGCGGGCAAACATCAAATCCTCATCGAAACCGTCGGCGTCGGCCAGGACGAAATCGATATCGTCCGTCTCGCCGATTGTGTAGTCGTCGTTCTCGTACCCGGCCTGGGCGACGATATTCAAAACATGAAAGCCGGCTTGATGGAAATCGCCGACGTCTTCGTCCTCAACAAATCCGATCGCGAAGGCGCCGACCGCCTCGAAGAGCAACTTCAAGCCATGCTTTCACTGGTAATGCCCAGAGACGGCTGGCATCCGCCCGTCCTTCGAACCGTCGCCACCGAAAACAAAGGCATCGACCATCTCGCCGCCACCATCGCCAAATTCCGCACCCACTTCGAATCCAGCGGCGAACGCGCCAAAAAACACACCGAACACTGGCGCAGCCATTTGCTCGAACTTCTCGAATCTCGCCTCGTAGAACGCGTCCTGAACGCCGCTGGCGGTGAAGCCGCGTTGAATCAGCTTGCCGCCGATGTCGCCGAGCGCCGCAAAGATCCGTTCGCCGCCGTCAACGAAATCCTGGCCAAAAGCGGCCTGCAAACTTAGGAACTCACCATCTATGCGCTTGGGCGAAATCGAAGTCCAATACCTTCACGGCGGCAATTTTTATCTCGACGGCGGCGCCATGTTCGGCGTCGTGCCCAAACCGCTCTGGGAGAAAAAATCCCCGCCCGACAATCGCAACCGCATTCGGCTAGCCGCCAACAGTCTGCTCGCTCGAACGCAAAACAAAAACATCCTCATCGAAACAGGCAACGGCACGAAATGGACTCCCAAACTGCGCGACATCTATGGCATTCAAGAAGGCGATCCGCTTATTGACAATCTGGCGGTACTCGGTGTCCGCCCCGATCAAATCGACGCCGTCATCAACACCCATCTTCACTTTGACCACGCCGGCGGCAACACAAAACTCGTTAACGACAAAGCTGCCCCCACTTTTCCAAACGCCCAATATATAGTTCAAGCCGCGGAGATCGCCCACGCCGCCAATCCCACCGAACGCGACCGCGCCAGCTATTTCGAAGAGAATTTTCTCCCCATGCAGCAATCCGGCCAGTGGCACGCCCTCGCAGGTGACACCGAGATTATCCCCGGCATCTCAGCCGTCGGCATCCCCGGCCACAACGCCGACATTCAAGCCATCAAACTCACCAGTGGCGGCAAAACCATTTTCTTCGTCGCCGATCTTTTCCCCACCCGCCACCACCTTTCTCTCCCCTGGATCATGGCATACGACCTTTACCCTTTGCAGACGCTCGAAACCAAGCGAAAATGGTTAGAAACCATCGTCCAGAAAAACTGGATTGTCGTTTTCGGCCACGACCCGGACATTCCCGCAGCGACATTGCACCAGCAGGAAAACAAAATTGCTTTCCAACCAATAGACCTCAATAATTAGGAGCTGTTTTCTGCATGCCTTCCGGGAGGGCACGGCTTCTGCCGTGCCGTAATGTGACGGCAACTCAGGGGGTTTAACCGCTGCGGTCACGCGTCCCAACGGTCGGAGCAGTCAGGACAAAGTTGTTTTGCCTTATTAGGAAAGGGAACAGCTGCTTTGAAAACACAGAAGAAGAGTGCGGCCAAAACACCTCAAGCCTCCGTCGGCATCATCGGAGGCAGCGGCCTCTACGCCATGAAAGGCCTCACCGGCGTCAAAGAAATCCGCATGAAAACCCCCTTCGGCGATCCCTCCGAATCGATCGTGACCGGAACTCTCGAAGGCCAACGCGTCGCTTTTCTCGCGCGCCACGGACGCGGCCACCGCATCCTGCCCAGCGAAATCAATTTCCGCGCCAACATTTACGCGCTAAAACTTCTCGGCGTGGACCGCATCATTTCCGTCAGCGCGGTCGGCTCTCTGAAAGAAGAACTAGCTCCCGGCGAATTTCTTGTTGCCGACCAGTTCGTCGATCGCACCAAGAATCGCGTCTCCACATTTTTCGGCGCCGGCCTGGTCGCTCATGTCACTTTTGACAAGCCAACCTGCCCGCAAGTTTCCCGCGTTCTTGCCGACGCCTGCGTCCATTGCGGCGTCAAAGTCCATCGCAAGGGCACCTACGTCTGCATGGAAGGCCCGCAATTCTCCACCCTGGCCGAAGCCCACATGCACCGCTCCATGAATTTCGACGTCATCGGCATGACCAATGTCACCGAAGCCAAACTCGCCCGCGAAGCCGAACTCTGCTACGGCACCATCGCCATGATCACTGACTATGATTGCTGGCATCCCAATCACGAATCCGTAACCGGCGCGCAAATCATCGCCACGCTAAATCAAAACGCCGAAAACGCCCAACACGTAGTTCGCGAAGCGGTCAAAGCCATCCCAGTCGCCCACGAATGCAAATGCGATTCTGCACTGGCCCACGCGCTAATCACCGACCCCAAACTAGTCCCCGCCTCCACAAAAAAACGCCTCAACGCCATCATCGGAAAATACATCCCCTAGTTCCTTTTTGGAGTGCGGCTCGACGCCGTTTTGCTTTTTATTTGCAGGTGTCTCTTAATGTAGTGCCAGTCTTCAGCACCGCATCTTTGCTGCGCTCCAGGGGTCGGAGCTTCAGCTCCGAGATAAGTTCTCGGCAAGCGTCGGGTCTTTGGCCCCTGAGGAATTGCTTTTCGTTCATGACAGCCGCTTTTAACGCCGTTCTGAAAGGGATAATGAATGTCACTACTCGTCGTTGGTTCCGTAGCATTTGACGCGATCGAAAGCCCCTACGGAAAGGTCGATCGCATCGTCGGCGGTGCGGCCACATATTTCGCCGTAGCCGCCAGCTTCTTCACCCACGTAAATCTCGTCGGTATCGTAGGCGACGATTTCTCTGTCACCGATGCCACCATTTTCAAGAACCGCAAAATTGACACTGCCGGCCTCGAACGCGCTAACGGCAAAAGTTTTTTCTGGTCCGGAAAATATTCGCAGCACTTGAACGAGCGTGAAACGCTGATCACTGAATTGAACGTCTTCGCCGAATTCAAGCCCAAGCTCCCCGAGAAATTCCGCAATTCCAAACACGTTTTCCTGGCCAACATCGCTCCTGATCTGCAACGCGATGTGCTCCAGCAGGTCAAAGGTTCGCCAAAACACGTCGCACTCGACACCATGAACTATTGGATCGAACGCACCCCCGCAGAACTTCGCGAAACCCTGAAACACGTGGACATCTTGATGATTAACGATTCCGAAACGCGCCAGCTCTCCAGTGAACACAATCTTCTGCTCGCCGCCCGCCACATTTTTAAGCTCGGCCCATCCACGCTCATCGTCAAACGCGGCGAATACGGTGCCATGATGGTTGATAAACGCGGCGTCTTCTGCGTTCCCGCTTTTCCACTGGAAGAACCCCACGATCCGACTGGAGCAGGGGATTCTTTCGCCGGCGGTTTCATGGGCTACCTCGCAGGCTGCGGCGCTTCGAACGATGCCGCCCTCCGTCGCGCGATGGTTTACGGCTCCGTTCTAGGCAGCTTCGCCGTAGAAGAATTCGGCCCCGAACGCCTCCGCAAACTAAAACGCACCGAAATAGAGTCTCGCGCCCGCCACTTCCTGAAACTAACCCAATTCAAGTTGTAGCTGCCCGCTTTATGGAGCGGCTGGTTTATCCCGCCGTCTTTCTTTTTCTTTCTCTTGTAGCGGCCGCGGGCGTCTTTGATCTCATAACGTTCACTTTCCTGAATCGGAGGATTTGGCCGTCCGACGCCCATGCTCTTTTCGTACTCTCTCACCCCCTGCTTCCGCATACCAATACTCGTTTCCGTGTAAAATCCATTTCAGCCCGGCACTCTCCATCCCGGCGCAAAAAAACATGCTGCCTCTCAGCACCATCACTTACCGTCTGCTCTGGGCCGCGCTACTCGGCTGCATCATCGGCATTGAACGCAGCGTCCGCAAGCGCCCCGCAGGCATGCGCACCAGCCTGTGCGTCTGCGTAGGCGCGGCACTCTTCACCATTCTTTCGTCGGAAATCGCAAAGGCCACCGGCGACCCCAGCACCACGCGAATCGCTTCCAACATCGTGCAGGGAATTGGATTCCTCGGCGCCGGAGTCATTCTCCGCGAACGCGGCAGCGTCGTTGGTATGACCACGGCCTCGGCAATTTTTGCCGAGGCCGCCATTGGCATGGGCGCTGGCGGCGGACTCTATCGCGTCTCCGGCGTCGCCACTGCCCTAGTGCTCTTTGCACTGACGGGACTCATCTATCTTGAAAACGCATTGAAACTCAAGTGCCGCTACATGCTCTTCAGAGTCACCGCCGACAGCGCCATTGACATGGTTCCCGAAGTTCATCGCATTTTTAAGGATCAGAACATCAAGCTCGATAATTTTCAGGTCAACATTACCGGATCCAAGCACATCATCCAGTTTGACGCCGACGTCACGCAACGCCAGCAGGGCGATGTACTAGCCGCGATGACCCGGCCCGGCCTTTCGCTCGAAATGCTGCCCGTCGAAAGGCAGGCCGAATGATCGCCGCTGCTGTCGTGCAAAAACCCAAAGCGCTGCGGCAAGGTTCGCGTTTCGCAGTCATCGCTCCGGCATCCCCAGGAAAAAGTGATCGCGTAGCGGCCGGGCAGAGAGAACTCGAACGTCTGGGTTTTTCCGTCACGCTCCCGGAAAATCTTCTGCCCGATGGATATTTTGCAAGCTTCGCCAATGCGCGTCACAGCGAATTTCTCACCGCGCTCGCTGATCCCGCGAGTGACGCACTCATCGCGACGCGCGGCGGGTATGGCTCGGTCTATCTTCTCGAACACGGTCTGCCAAAATCTTTGCCCTTGAAGCCGCTCATCGGTTTCAGCGATCTCACGACCCTGCAAATTTATTTATGGCAGAAACATCGTTGGACAGGTTTTTATGGTCCCATGCTCGCAGCTGGACTCGATCACGGTGCTGGCGAGGCCGGCGGCTATGACGAAGCGTCGTTTCGAAACGCCGTCACGAAAACCTCTGGCACCTGGACGATTCCGCTGCAAGGCGAAATTTTGCAAGCAGGTTCAGCAGAAGGAATTGTGCTGGGCGGCGCGATGACTCTACTCGAAGCAACCATTGGCACGCCGTGGGAGCTCGATACTGACGGAGCAATCTTGATTCTCGAAGATCGCGCGATGAAGCCGTACCAGATCGATCGTGTTCTCATGCACCTGAAACATGCAGGTAAATTATCGAAAATTCGCGGACTCGTGCTCGGCGATTTTCCGGATTGCGAACCGCCTGTGGCAGGCAGCCCATCGGTGCACGATGTGTGCGCGAGAATTCTTGCGCCTCTCGGTGTGCCAATATTGTACGGCGCGCCCATCGGCCACACCGCGCGTTCCATACTTACGATTCCGCTTGGTGTTCGTGCACGCCTCAACGCGGAAGGCAGCGGCGCTGTCGAAATTCTCGAACCGGCGGTTATCGAATGACACAGGCACAAGTAACGCAGCCAAAACACATTCACATCATCGGCATCGGCGGATCGGCCATGGGGCCGCTCGCGGGAATGTTGCGCGAGTCTGGTTTCCAAGTCACTGGATCCGACTCCGGAGTTTATCCTCCCGCTTCCACGCTCCTCGATAGTTTGGGCATTGCATATTTTCCATCTTTCGACGCGGCGCATCTAACTCCGGCGCCGGATCTCGTGATCGTTGGCAACATCATCGCTCGCGGCAATCCGGAGCTCGAAGAAACTCTAGAACGCAAAATTCCGTATCGCTCCATGCCGGAAATTCTCGAAGAAGTTTTTCTTCCCGGAAAACATTCCATCGTAGTCAGCGGCACGCACGGAAAAACCACCACCACGGCGATGCTCGCCTGGATTTTCCATTCCGCAGGCAAGCAACCTACTTTCCTCGTCGGTGGCGTCGCTGAAAACTTCGGCAAAAGTTACGGTCTCGGGCAGGGCAGCGAAATGATTCTCGAAGGCGACGAGTACGAAACCGCTTTCTGGGATCGCGGCCCGAAATTCTTTCACTATCATCCCGACGATCTCATCGTGACATCGCTCGAATACGACCACGCCGATATCTATCCCGATTTCGATACTTACAAACTCGCTTTCAAGCGCCTGGTAAATCTCGTGCCGCGAAACGGCCGCGTGGTCATCTGGGGCGACGCGGAAAAGTCCGGTCCTGCTCTGCGCGAAGCCGCAGCGAAGGCTTTCTGTCCGGTGATTACGTATGGATTCTCCGCCGCGAACGACTGGATTGCCAGCGAGCCGGAATTTTCCGGTGATGCAATGAAATTTAGCGTCACCCACAAAGGAAAGCGTTTTGTCGAATTTTCGCTCACCGCTTCCGGACGCCACAACGTACTGAACGCGCTCGCCGCAATGATCGTCGCGCAGGGAAGAGGCATTTCCGTCGAATCACTGCAGAAATCGCTGGCATCCTTCCGTTCCGTTCGCCGCCGCCTCGACGTGAAAGGCGAACACCACGGTATTCTCGTTGTCGATGATTTTGCACATCACCCGACTGCCGTACGCGCCACCATCGAAGCCGCTCGTGGCCGCTGGCCGCATCGCCGCCTCTGGGCGATTCTCGAACCACGCTCGAATTCCATGCGCCGCAAAGTTTTCCAGGAAACTCTTCCGCAAGCGCTGGCTCTGGCGGATCGCGTGGCGCTCGGCGGAGTTTTCCGCGCCCAACAACTCGGCGACGAAAACCGTCTCGATCCGGAAACGGTGGCAGCCGGCGTTCGTACTCTTGGCAAAGAAGCCAACGTAGTCTCCGGTGGCGAAGCCATGGCCGATTTTCTCGCCACCAACGCCAGGCCCAACGATCTACTGCTCATCATGTCCAACGGCAGCTTCGATGGACTCTGCGAAAAACTTCTGAACAAATTAGCTGCGCCGCAACCCGCGCCAGCCGAGGCCAACTCCAGGTGACATCTTTTCCGTCGCGAATCTTCAGCACTTTTGCTCGCAATCTGTTTTTCACAGTGCTTACCCTCAGCTTTCCGCATTTTGCTTCCGCCACAATTTCCTACCAACTCTCGCTCACCAATCCTGCACAGCATTTGTTTCATGTCACCATAAATATTCCAGACGTGCACGGCGATCTGACCGTTCAAATGCCGGCGTGGAACGCACTTTACGAGATTCGCGATTTTAGCAGCCGTGTCCAGCGCGTCGAAGCTTTTACAGGATCGCACCCGCTTCCCATTGAGAAGGTCGACAAACTCACCTGGCATATTCACGGCGAAGGAATTGTGACCATCCGCTACGCGATCTACTGGGACAGTCCGGGACCGTTTGCCTCTCAACTGAATGACGAGCATGCGTTTATCAATCCCGCTATGGTGTTCATGTACCTTCCTGAACGCCGCGATGAAGCAATATTCCTTGCGCTGCAGGATCTGCCCTCGAATTGGAATGTCGCGACCCCGCTCAATCTCTCGACATTTGAAGCTGGTCGCGAGACTGCGCATACCATCTCTGCACGGAACTATGACGCATTCGCCGACGGTCCGATTGAGGCCGGTACATTCAAGTTATTTCAGATCAGCGCAACCAATCCTCCCATCTCCGTCGCCATTCATGGCGACAACTGGAAACAATCTGACGTTGAAGACACGCTGCACAAGATCTGCGAATACGAAATCAACCTGATGCGCGGAGCTCCTTATGACCGATACCTCTTTATTTTTCATATTGGCAGAGCGGCGCACGGAGCCGCCGGTGGAATGGAGCATGCCAACTCGACTGCTATCAACATTGGTTCCGAGGCGCAACTTGCAGGTGTTTCCGCTCATGAATTTTTCCACCTCTGGAACGTGAAGCGCATTCGGCCCGCTTCGCTTGAACCCATCGATTACACGCGCGAACAATTTACCCGGGCGTTGTGGTTTGCCGAAGGCGTGACCAGCACCTACGGGCGATACGCGCAAGTGCGCTCCGGGCTTTGGTCGAAGCAGGATTGTTATGCTGACCTCGCGCAGCAAATCGACGAGCTGGAATCGCGCCCGGCGAATCGCTGGCAGAGCGCGGAGCAATCGAGCATGGATACCTGGCTCGACAAATACGATTACTACAACGGGCCGGAATTCAGCGTGTCGTACTACACCAAGGGCCAGGTTCTTGGCGACCTCCTGGACATTTTGATTCGCGACCGCACCAACAATGAGCGTTCACTCGACGACGTAATGCGAAAGATGAATGAGAACTTTGCGGAAGAAGGAAAAACATATCGCGACAGTCTGGATGTGCGCTTGACCGCGGAAGAAGTCGCGGGCGGCTCGTTCGAGGATTTCTTCCAGAAATATATTGCGAACGCCGAACCGCTGCCGTACCAATCGGTGCTGGCGAAGGCAGGCTTGCTGCTGCAGCGACAGAAAATCGTTCGCGCCGAGCTTGGTTTTTCGATGGAGCGCGATGCCAACGGAAAATCCGTGGTGCGCTCGGTCGTTCCGGGATCGCCCGCGGAACGCTCAGGATTACTGGCCGATGACGAGGTCAGCAGTTTCAACGGAGAAAATGTTCCACGACGAGCGGAACGCTGGCTGCGCAATAAAAATCCCGGCGACCCGTTGAAGTTGCGGGTGCTGCGAAGCGAGAAACCGCTCGAACTTGCATTCGCGCTGGGCGGAAAATCGCAATCCATTTTTGCGATTGCGGAAGATCCGCAAGCTCCGCCAAAAGCACGCGCAATTCGCGAAGGGTGGCTGCTCGGAACAGTGGCTGCGGCGCATGGTGCCGGTGCCGCAGCGCACTGAGCGCAATCGCGAAGCTGGCCTTGACGCGCGCGCCAGCGTTCGAGAAAGTTAACTTCAACTTCATTCATGCTGCGGACACTTTTCATCGGCGTCTTTTTATCGCTGTACATTATCGTTGTCGGAATTCCGCTGCTCATCTACACCGTCATTTCAACAAATCCGGCCGCGCTGTACTGGGCCGGAGTTCGCGGCGTGATGTTTTTTGTGCGCGCGGTCGGAGTGCGAGTGCGCATCGCGGGCACGGAGCGAATTCCATCCGGCACGTGTTTGTTCATCGCGAACCATACCAGCGCTGCGGATGCTCCCGCGGTGGTCGGTGCAATACCGCGGCGAATTGCTATTTTGCTGAAACAATCGCTCTTCAGGTTTCCGATCGTCGGACAGGCGTTCCATCTAGCGCATTTTATTCCCGTCGATCGCTCGAAGCAGGAATCGGCAATCGCCAGTCTTGAAAAAGCCATCGAGGCGCTGCGTGCCGGGCAATCGTTCCTGATTTATCCTGAAGGAACTCGCAGTCCTGACGGCCGCCTGCAGGAATTCAAAAAAGGAGCGGTCGTGATGGCCATCAAGGCTGGCGTGCCAATCGTGCCCATTGCGTGCTCGGGCGCGCATCGTATTATGCGCAAGCGGTCGCTGGAAATTCATCCCGGCGAAATTCTGGTGGAATTTCTTGCGCCGATTGACGCTTCGCAGTACACATTTGAGGAACGGGAGAAGCTCAACGCGGTGGTGCATGATGCGTTGGCGGCGGGGCTGCCTCCGGATCAGCGGCCGACTGGATTTCCTGGCGCAGCGTGACGCGGGTCAGAAAAAACCGCGCACCTGAAGGTGCGCCTCTACAAAAGAAGGAAAGTCAGATTTGACCCCGACTGACGCGTTAGTGGGATTTTAGTCTTGCGATTTCTTCCTCCAGTTCTCGGACTTTGCGTTGCAAATCGGGCAGGCGATTCAAGGCGGCATGAGTTTTGAGCCACTGGCGATTTTCTACCGCGGGATAGCCGGAGTAGAGGCCGGCGGGTGGCACGTCGTTGGGGACGCCGCTCTGTGCGGTGATGACGGCTCCTTTCCCGATGGTGAGATGGCCGGCGGTGCCGACTTGTCCGGCGAGAATGCAGCCGTCGCCAATTTTTGTTGAGCCCGCTAGGCCAACCTGGCCGCAGAGCATGGCGTCGGCTCCAACCTGCGAAGCGTGACCGATTAATACGAGGTCATCGATTTTTGCACCGTGAGCGATGCGAGTTTCGCCGACAGTAGCGCGGTCGATGCAGGAATTGGCTTGAATTTCCACGTCGTCTTCGAGGATAGCCGGGCCGGACTGGGCCATCTTGTACCAGGAACCGTCTTTTTGTTTTGCGAAGCCGAGGCCGTCAGCGCCGATGACTACACCATTTTGCAGGATGACGCGGTTGCCAATGCGGCAGTGTTCGCGAACGACCGCGTGCGCGTGGGCAAAAAAGTGATCGCCGATTTTTGCGCCGCGATAGATGGTGACAAAACTATGCAGGACGGCTTGATCGCCGATGGTGACAGTTTCGTCCACGAAACAGTAAGGGCCGATGTGCGCGCCGGAGCCGATTTTCGCTGACTTGGCAATGACCGCTGTGGGGTGTATGGCGGGAGCGTAGGCGGGAGGCTGGTAGAAAAGTTCAATGGCGTGCGCGAACGCGAGATAAGGATTGTTGGAGCGTAGAGCTGCGAGCGGCGGCAGGCCGGGATCGCGTTCGATGCGAATACCGTCTTCGATAAAGATGGCAGTGGCGCGAGTGGTGTGAAGCAGGGGAAAGTAGCGGCGATTGGCCAGAAAAGTAATCTGGCCGGCGGTGGCGTGGTCCATGCCGGAGATGCCGGTGACTTCGGCGTTGGGATCGCCTTCAAGGCGGCAGGAAAGTTTCTCTGCGACTTCAGAGAGTTTCATTGCGAGGGCTCCTAAGAGAGTGATGAGCGAGTCTCGCACAAAGAGGCGGGAAGGAGGTAATGAGGTAACGAGGTGAGAGAGGTGCCGAGAGCCGTGCGGCGCCGTTCCTCAGATAAGTGACTTATTTCTGCAAGAGTCAAAAAGAGTGAAGAAAAGTGAAACGCCGGAATTGAAAAGAAAGAACTTAGCAGAGTGAGTCTGCAGCCTTTCCTCGGGGAAGAATGAAAAGAACGAGGGAAATGAGACGACCACAAACGATGTGGAAAGGTGTGCCACCTCGGGGTGCTTCCTGTTGCAAATGTGCGGAACCCATTGAAAATAGGGGAGTTGACTTTTTTGCGTGACCCAAGTGTCTGTAAGTCTCTGAAAGTACGAGAAGTGTAGGTCTTTCAGGGCTGACACAGACGGGCAGATGCGTTGGACGCGGGATGGGTAAGCGCTGACGAAGATATTCAGGAGACAAGAACCTTTAAACACGAAGCTCGCGAATGCCGACTCGGTGATGCCAGAGTGTATTTTTTCGATGAGGATCTCGCCGTGTTCTATGGATCGGAAAGCCGAGTAGAAAAGGACAACCACGGAATGGAGCGTACTCGTAGCCTGATCTGGACGGATACATGGCTGAAACGCGACGGGAAGTGGCAGGTCATCGCCGCGCAGGATAATGGGGCGGAGAGCAAGTAGTTGAGACGGTCGATTGATTGCTATGGAGCTTGGACGGTCTCGGGCGAAGTCGTGAGACGCGTCGATAAGATTGATGGTTTACGGCAAAATACGTAGTCTAGGGATTAAATTCGACTAACATTGGGAATTTCCAGTATTTGCTCGGGCTTCGCGGAGGGTTAAATGGAGTGGGGTGCGATCCTGAACGGCAGCTGTTTTACGAGGTGACGTTATGGACGCAAAAACGATTGCTGAAATTCTTTTGTTGGCGCTGATCGCCGTGACGGCAGGCGCGCTGGTTCCGGACTGCTTGCGGTATATCAAACTCGGGCATGTCAAATACGGACGGCGTGCGACGGATTTGTAGTGGAGACACGGCATACCGGGAAGCGTCTTCCAACGTGCGAAGATCGAAGAGAGATTCCTCGCTTCGACCGGAATGGCGGCTTGTGAGCTGATGACTGCTCGGTAACTTTTTCTGAACTTCCTTCCTGTCCTGAATTTTTCCGAGGATTCTTACTAGCTGCACAATGAAATGAATTGTGGGTGTGATTTTCTGTCGCCGGTGGCTTTGCGGATACGGCGGAGGCCTTTGACGAAGCGCGGAGCGCACGTGCCACGCGGGAAAGAAGCTAGAGAGATTTGATTCCTCGCGTCGCTCGGAATAAAGGCTGTTTGAGACTAGACAAGGGACGCTAGAACTTGAATTCGAGGTTTAGTTGGGTACGGCGTGGAGGATTGGCGGAAACGGGTTGGCCGAAGAATGGGGATGTGACGACGCCGACAAACGTGACGTAGTTGGGGTGGTTCAGGATGTTGAAAGAATTGACGGAGATGGTGAGGGTGGGGACGTCCTTTTGTTTGTCGGATTTCGGTTTGAAGGAGAAGTCGTGCGACACGTTGAGATCGAGATTGATGAGGCCGGGGCCATGGAGAGTGTTGCGCGCGAAGCCGGCGGGACGATCGTTTACCACGCCGTCGCCGTTGTTGTCTGCGCCGGTGGTGACGTTTACGGGCTTGCCGGAATACAGAGAGAGCGCGGCGCCGAGGGTGAAGAGATTAGTGAAATGCGACGAGCCGAGAAGATCGAATTTGTGGCGGCGATCATTATCGGAGCGTGCCCAGTCCGCGGCAGGATCGTAGCTGTTTGCAGGGAAGTAGGTGATGCCCTGGGTGTTGTTGTAGACCTTGCTGAGAGTGTACTGGACCTGGCCGGAAAAGTATTTGGAAGGCTGGCCGCGGAAGGTGAGTTCGAGAGCGTTGGATTTCTGGTAGCCGTCGGATTGGATTTGGCGATTTTGGCCGAGGGCTAGATCGGGGCGGTCGGTCAAAGGCGGAAGGGCTGGCGCGTTGGCGTCTATGGAGCGAAAAAGAGAAATGCCGCGCGAGCCGACGTAGCCGGCGCTGAAGGTGCTCTTGGCGGTGATCTGGCGCTCGATAGCGAAGCCGTATTGCAGGCGGTAGGGAATGTGCAGGCGCGGATCGAGGGTGACGATGCTGGTGGGAGTGGCTGCAAGCTCCGCAGGAGTTACCGGGAAAGTGGGATCGGTGACGATAAAACGCAGAAGATTGACGCCGTTGAAATGGAGGAGATCGGCGATGGGCCGGGGGCCGGTGCGGTCGTAGAAGACACCGGCGCCACCGCGCAGGACAGTCTTGCTCTTGGTTGAGGGGGCATAGGCGAGGCTGAAACGTGGGGCGAAATTGTTGGGATCGTCGTGAAAATAATTTTGCCAGTAATAGCGAAGGCCAACGGTGACGGAAAATTTGGGATTCACGCGGATGGAGTCTTCGATAAAGCCGGCGAATGTTTTTTCCAGGAAAATTAGGTGGCCGTTGCCTTGTTGCATGGTGACGGTGGAGGGTTTGTTGAGCTGGAAATCGGCGAGGCTGGCAAACGTATAGGTGCCGAGCTGGTTGGTGAAATCGTCGGCGCCTCGGCGGCTGATGTCCGGAACGTCGATGCCGAAATTGAGGAGATGCTGGCCGTGGATCCAGGTGACGATGTCGGTGCCGTCGAAATGGTATTCGGTGCGGCGGGAATCGGCTTGCGCGCCGCCGCCGGTAAAGGCACCGGACACGATGATTTGCGGAGCTTCGGTAATGCTGGTGCGAGGCTGATTGTTCTCGCCAACAAGAAAGCGAAGCTGGTTGATCCAGTTGGTTGAAAAAGTATGGCGGTAGCTGACGTTTATTTCATTTTCGACGGTCAGGGAGTTGTATCCGGCCTCGGGTAGAACGTTGCCACCGACGTTTTGATTTTTGTAGGAGGAATTTTCGTAGGAGTAGCCAATCCAGAACAGGTCGCCGTTGACGAGTTGATGGAAGACGCGGCCTTCGGCAAAAGAGTGATGGATGGGGGCGGGAACGTTTTCGTGAATGGGACCGAATTGATTTGCCGCGTCAACGATGGTTTGCACAGAATCGATGTCGTGATCCATGGATAGAAGAAAGGTAGTTTTTCTGTCGTGGCTGAGCGGGCCGCTGAGAGAGCCTTCGTAATATTGGCGGGACTCATCAGGCTTTTGGAGGGCAAAGGCATTGGCGGCGTCAAAGACGGCGTTGCGATAAAGAAAATTTACCGTGCCATGGAAATCGGGGGTGCCGGGCTTGGTGGTAATTTCCAGGCGGGCGCGGCCTGGATTGGCGAAGAAAACGGTGTAGGGATTCTGGTTGATGCGGACTTCTTGAATGGCGGACGGGGTGCCGCCGGGTCCGTTGGCTTCGATGCCGTTGACGACCAGAGAGACGCCGTTGGTGGATGTGGCGTTGTCGTCGAGGAAGCGAGAAAGCGTAGTGATGTAGTCCTGGTCAAAAACCGGGACGCGATCGAGGGCGTTGCGTTCGAAGATGTTGGCGCTTTGGTTTTCTGAAGCTTCGGTGCTGATTTGCGGAGCGGTGTTGGAAGCGCCTACGGTGACGGATTCGGATTGCGAGGCCAGAGCCAGACTGATGCGCAGAGGAGTTGGGCGTTTGGTGGTGATGGTTAGGGAAATGGCGGCGTCCTTAAAGCCGGAAGCGCTGATGATGAGGTTATAGGAGCCCGGTGGCACGTTTTCGAAACGGAAGGTGCCGTAGGAATCGGACTCAGCCTGGGAGGGAGAAGAATTGGGAGCCGTAGATTGCAGGATGATGGTGGCGTTGGGGATTACCGCGCCTGAAGGGTCTTGTACCGTGCCGGAGACAAGCGACGGGGATTGCGCAGCGACGGATGCGGCGATGATGCTGCACAAGAGCAACAAAATGGAGAGTTTTGGGCCTGACACCAACGGAACCTTAGCATGGGGAAACTAAATGGGAGTTAAACGCGCCTCGGAACGCGTCCGCTACTACCTCAAAGATGGCTACCTCAAGGTAAACGCTAAAACGCCGAAACCGCGGGGGAAAGGGAATAAGTTATTCGTTGAAGAGGGTGGGTTGGGGGATGGTGGGGGCGGCGGGTTTGCGGCGGGCTATGCCTACTACGCCGAGGACGGTGACTTCGGTGAGGGCTGAGCGCGGGACGAAGATGCGGTCGGTATTGGAGTTTAGATCGGGAGGGGTGATTTGGATGCCGTTGTCGAGGAGAGAGAGCAGATCGTTGGGGACGACTCCTTCAAGAGACTGGCCGTCGAGGAAACGGAGGCGAAGCCATAGGCCGTCCAGTTTAGGGCGGCTGAGGAAAGCGCGGCGCTCTGGCTCGAAATCATCGTCGAAATCGCGGACAAAATAAATCGAGCGGATGCGGGCGAGAGCAAGCTGTTCGTGCTCGCCGTCCTGGGTGAGGAGGTTTACGGGATCGAGCTGGCCGAGGCGCGAGGGATTGAGGTAGCCGCGGAAAGATTTGCGGTCGTTGAGCTCGACGATCACCTTTTTGTGGGTGCTGGCTGGGGCGCGGAGTTTCAAAGGACGAGATTACCCCCTGTGAGGTCCAAATTTGCACTGAATGAAATTGTATGTTATGTTAAGCGCGAAATTCCTGTCAACCTATTGTTTTTAATGGATTTAGGTCGGGGGCGAAGCTCGTTGACTGAGAAGAAGCAAATCCTCAAATCGGCTTCGATTATCTCGCTTGTCACCATTGTTAGTCGTATTTTCGGTTATATCCGCGACCAACGTATCGCCCTCCTGTTGGGAACAACTGAAGTATCCGTCGCTTACCAGTTGGCTTTCCGCATCCCTAATCTTTTTCGACGGCTGGTAGCGGAAGGCGCGATGACCGCGTCGTTTATACCGGTTTTCGCAGGCTATATGCGGGAGAAGGACCGGGAGGAAGTTTGGGATTTTGCCAACAAGCTTTTCTGGACTTTGGCGCTGGTGGTGGCGGCGATCACCGTGCTGGGGATGGTGTTGTCTCCCTATGTGATTCATTTGTTCACTTCAGACGTGCAGAGCGCCGGTGGATTGGACCTGGCGGTCGAGTTGAACCGGATCATTTTTCCTTACCTGTTTTTTGTGGCTCTGGCCGCGCTGGCGATGGGGATTTTGAATTGTTTTCATGTGTTCGGGCTGCCAGCGGCGACGCCGGTGCTCTGGAATCTGGCGTCAATCCTGTTTTCCATTGCGGCGGTCTGGAAATACTTCAAAAATCCGGCGACGTCGTTAGCAGTGGGAGTCTTGGTGGGGGGAGTGCTGCAATTCCTGATTCAAGTGCCACTGCTGGTGCAGAAGGGGATGAAGTTCGATTTTGGAATTTCATTCACGCATCCGGGAATCCGCAATGTGGCGCGGCTGATGATTCCGCGGTTGTTTGGGATTGGCGTGGCGCAGATCAATTTGCTGGTGGATACGCGGTTTGCGACGGCCAGCATTATGCCGAAGGGGAGCCTGACTGCACTGTATTACTCCGACCGAGTGATGGAGCTGGTGCTAGGAGGGTATGCGATCGCGGTGGCTACGGCGATTTTGCCGATGATGTCGCATCAGGCGGCCGCGAGCGATTTCAGCGGCTTGAAGAAGACGCTGGCGTTTTCGGTGCGCCTGGTAGCGTTCATCACCATACCGGCAATGCTGGGAATGATGATCTTGCGTGAGCCAATCATCCGAGTGCTGTTCCAGCACGGAGCGTTTATTGCGGAGTCAACGAAGCTGACCGCGCGGGCGCTGCTGTATTACGCGATCGCGTTGCCGGGTCTGGCGACGGTGAAGCTAGTGGTGCCGGCATTTTATTCGACCAAGGACACCCAGACGCCGGTCATCGTCGCCGCGATTTCGATGGTGATCAATGTGGCGCTGAACATCATTTTCATACAGTTTTTCTTCAAGCGGGTGCAGAACGGCGGACCGGCGCTGGCGACCGCCCTGGCATGCTACTTCGACTTTTTTGCCCTGCTCCTGATCTTCCGGCTGCGTTACGGGATCATGGGAATGCGCGAGATTCTGCGGTCGTTTTCAAAGATAATCTTGTGTTCGGGGATTATGGGGATAGCGTGCTGGCTGGGAGGGCATTACACGGAATTTACGGTCCATTCGAGGGTGGTGGTGCAAGTTGCTGTGTTCCTGGGACTGGTCAGCGGGGCGACGGTGTTGTATCTGGCGCTGGCGTGGGTATTCCGTTGCAGCGAAATTGAAGAAATTTATGGAATCGCGACGCGGCGGCAGCGCGGCGGGGAAGCGTACGTGGAGTGATGGAAATAGCAGCGGCCATTTCGTCATTCTTAACGCACGTGCAGGTGGAAAAGGGCCTGGCGATGAACACGTTGAGCGCGTACCGGCGGGATTTGTCTAAATTCGAGGATTTTGCCAAGAAGCGCAAACTGGCTCTGGCAGCGGTGAAACGCGATGACCTGGTAGATTTTCTGGCCAGCCTGTACCGGCAAAAGCTGGAGAGCAAGACGGTGGCGCGGCACCTGGTAACGCTACGGAATTTTTTCCGGCACGCGCAGGTTCAGGAGTTGATCAGCGAAGATCCGACGTCACATCTGGAATCGCCGAAGATCCGGAGGTCGTTGCCGGGCTATTTGCGGCTGGACGAAGTGGAAAAGCTGCTGGAGCTGCCGGACCAGACCATGCCGTTAGGGTTGCGCGACCGGGCCATGCTGGAAGTGCTATATTCCACGGGTTTGCGTGTCAGCGAACTGACCAGCCTGCGGGTCATGGACCTGGATACCAAGGTTGGGTGTGTACGCTGTATCGGCAAGGGCGACAAAGAGCGCATCGTTCCGGTGGGACGTAAGGCGCTGGCAATTGTTGAGAAGTACCTGCGCGATGGGCGTACGGCGCTGATTGGGACGACGCGGGGCAACGCAGGACCCTACCTATTTGTAAACCGGCGAGGCGGGCGAATTAGCCGGGTAGGCGTATGGAAGATTTTCTCGTCGTATGGGAGAAAAGCGGGATTGCGTGTGCCGCTGACACCGCATATGTTGCGGCACAGCTTCGCGACGCACCTGCTGGAGCGCGGGGCGGATTTGCGGTCGGTACAACTGATGCTGGGACATTCCGACATTTCCACAACGCAAATCTATACCCATGTGGTGGAAGAACGGCTAAAGCAGATTTATAAGGCGCATCATCCGCGCGCATAGCGCGGAGGGACAGAAGTCAGAAAAACAGGTGCGGCTCAGGGGGAATTGTTAGAGAGTCGGCCTGAAGTCGAGGAGAGAAATGCCTGATTATATGTTTTTGCTGGAGAGCCGGCTGCTGCCAGAGCAGCGCGCGGCGATGATGCGGGTGCAGGAACTTTCCGCGGCGCTGGGCTTCAATGTGTATTTGACGGGCGGCACGGTGCGCGACCTGATTACCGGAGCATCGTTGCGGGACCTGGATTTTACGGTGGAAGGGAATCCCACGAAAATCGCGCGCGAACTGGAAAAGGGCGGCGCGAAAGTACTGCACGAAAACGAAAAGCTGCGGCAGATCGATGTGCTGTTTGCAGGCGAATGCGAAGGAAGCATTTCCGCGGCGCGAGACGATCATTATGTACGGCCGGGAACGAGGCCGGACATTCGTTGGTCCACGGTTATGGAGGATTTGCGGCGGCGGGATTTTTCCCTGAACGCGATTGCCATTTCGCTGAATCCGGCTTCCCGCGGGTTGCTGCTGGACCCTACCAACGGGCTTTCGGATATTGAGCGCGGCGAGATTCGCGCACTGACGATTCACAGTTTTACCAACCAGCCGGTGAGGTTGCTGCGAGTGCTGCGCTACGCGGCGCGCATGGGTTTCAAACTGGAGCAGCGCACACAAGAGTGGCTGGAACTGGCGATGGAGCGCGATCTGCATCACAGCATCACGCCAGAAGACGCCGGCGACGAGATGCGTGCGCTGGCAAAGGAAGAGCAGCCTACGGGCGCGCTGAAGTCGTGGGAAGAACACAAATTGATGGAGGTGGTGCACCCGGTTCTGGCGAAAAAGAAGCCGGACTATGAAGCGATCAACCAGTTGAGCAAGGTGCGGGACGACTTGATGATGGCGGGTTTGCGACCGCGGTTGGCGACTCCGATGCTCCTGGCGATTCTGGGACGGCTGAAAGATCGCGAGCAATCGAGTCTGCTGGGGAAATTGGGCTTCCGCGCGGCCGAGACGGAAGAGACTTTGAGCTTCGCGGAGAAGGCGGAAGCGTCCGCCAAGGAATTGTCCGGCAAGAAACTGAACGCGCCGATTGATGCTTTCAAGTTCATAGAAAGGATGCCGGCGGACCGGATTGGCTACTTGCTGGCGGAATCGCGAAATTCTGGCGCGCTTGCGAAGATCAAGGCGTACTTGAATAAATGGCGGCCGCTGCGGGCTGGAATTGCCACGGTTCGCGACGAATTGAAACGTATCGGAATGCCGGAAGGACCGAAGTTTGACGCGGTGATCGAGCAGATGTTCGCGCTGCAACTGACGGGAAGAGGAAAGACGCCCGAAGAGAGGGAAAAGACGCTGCGTAAACTTTCTGGAATCAAGGAGCCGCCGAAGCAGAAAGAGCCTAAGAGCAAAGAGAAGAAAGGTGGCAAAGGTTCGGAGAAGGCGCATGACGCGCTGATGAAGATGCAAGGCAAGCATAAAGGCAAGGCGGCGGAAGCAAAGACAACCCACAAGCCAGTGGCGAAACCGGCGAAGGCCGCGGCGAAAGGGAAGAAGAAGTAAATTCGCGGATTTGTTTTGAGAGCAAAGAAAACAAAGAAAGAGCTGCGGCATAAAGCCGCTGCTGCGCAAGTCCGGCAACAAACTTTTTGTTGAAAACGCGGTAAAGAGCGTCGCAATTTTTCCCGTGGCGATTTAGAATCAAGGTTCATGGGGCAGCCAGAGTTCGTTCACCTGCACGTTCACACTGATTTCAGTTTGCTCGACGGAGCCTGCGAGACCGGCGAGCTGCTGGATGAGGCATCCCGCCAGAAAATGCCAGCCGTGGCGATCACCGACCACGGAAATCTGTTTGCAGCGGCCAATTTTTTCTACGAAGCCAGCAAGCGTGACGTGAAGCCGATTATCGGTTGCGAGGTGTACGTCGCGAGGGGCAGCCGGCACGATCGCGGAGAAAAGACGACGAACGGAAACGATCGTTCGCAGAATGGCGACCGCGATGAAATGGAACCCGGCTCGCGCGGCAGCAATCACCTGGTGTTGCTTTGCGAGAACCTAGAGGGCTATCACAACCTGATCAAGTTGGTGTCTGCGGGTTTTCTGGAAGGCTTTTACTACAAGCCTCGTATTGATTACGAACTCCTGCAAAAACACAGCCGTGGGCTGATTGCGCTGTCCGCTTGTCTGAAGGGTCCCGTGACCGAAGCAGTTGTGAATGAGAAATACGATCAGGCGCGGGAAAATGCGTACCGGCTGAGAGATATTTTCGGCAAGCAGAATTTCTTTTTGGAGATTCAGGACCAGGGATTGGAAATCGAGAAAAACATCAATCCGCACCTGGTAAGGCTCTCGAAAGAAAGCGGAATCCCTCTGGTGGCGACCAACGATTGCCACTACCTGCATCACGAAGATGCCCATGCACAGGAAGTTCTGCTGTGCATTCAGACCGGCAAGACCATGGGCGATACGAACCGCATGAAGTTCGCCACAGACCAGTTTTACTTCAAAAGCGCGGCTGAAATGACGAAAGTCTTTGGCGAAATACCGGAAGCGTTGCGGCGCACGGTGGACATCGCAGCCCGTTGCAACGTGAAGATCGACCGCATCAAGAATCCATTTCCGGAGTTTAAGGTTCCGGGCGGACACACGCCGGGAAGTTATTTTGAAAAAGTAGTGCGGGAGGGTTTTGCTTCGCGCGTGCCGTACCTGGAGCGCCTGGCGAAAGCGGGCGCGCTGGCCAATCCTTTGGTCGAGTATGAGCGGCGGTTGAGCAGTGAAATCCAGATGATCCAGAAAATGCGCTACGAAGGATATTTTCTGATCGTGTGGGATTTTATTCACTACGCACGGACACAGGATGTGCCGGTTGGCCCGGGCAGAGGATCGGCGGCGGGAAGCCTTGTCAGCTATGCCATGCGGATTACGGATGTGGACCCACTGCAATATAACCTGCTGTTCGAACGGTTTTTGAATCCAGAGCGCGTTTCCATGCCGGATATTGATATCGATTTCTGCATGCGGCGGCGCGGCGAACTGATTGAATATGTGACGCAGAAGTATGGGCGCGACAACGTCGCGCAAATTATCACCTTTGGAACGATGGCGGCCAAAGCTGCAATTAAGGATGTAGGCCGCGCGATGGAAATCCCTTACGTGGAAGTGGACCGGCTGGCCAAAATGGTGCCGACCACGCTGGGAATCGAACTGAAAGACGCGTTGGAAGACGCGCCGCAACTGAAGTCGGCGGTAAACAGCGACGAAAAGTTGAAAGACTTGATGGCGGTGGCCCTGCGGCTGGAAGGGTTGGCGCGGCACGCTTCCACGCACGCGGCAGGCGTGGTGATTTCGCCGGAGCCGTTGACGGACCTGGTGCCGGTTTACAAGACGAATCGCGACGAAATCACGACGCAGTTTGATATGAATGCACTGGAGCGAATCGGCCTGCTGAAGATGGACTTCCTCGGGCTGACGACGCTGACGGTGCTGCACGATGCGGTAAAGATGGTGGAGCAGAACCGCGGCGTAAAAATCGATATTGATAACCTGGCGCTGGATGATGCGGACACTTACAAACTTTTTGCGCGCGGCGACACCACAGCGATTTTCCAGTTCGAATCGCACGGCATGCGGGACATCTTACGGCGTTATCAGCCAACACGAATTGAGGATTTGACGGCGCTCAACGCACTGTATCGCCCAGGGCCGATTCAGGGCGGCATGGTGGACGATTTCATCAACCGCAAGCACGGAAAGACGAAAGTCAGTTACGAATTGCCGCAACTGCAGGATATTTTGCAGGAAACGTACGGCGTAATCCTGTATCAGGAGCAGGTGATGCAGATCGCCAATCGTCTGGCAAGTTTTTCGCTGGGCGAAGCGGACATTTTGCGCCGCGCCATGGGCAAGAAGAAAAAAGAAGAAATGGCGGCGCAGCGCGCGAAGTTCTTGCACGGATGCGCGAACAACAAGATTCCCGAGAAAAAAGCCGAGCGCATTTTCAATTTGATGGAAGAGTTTGCGGGGTACGGCTTCAACAAGTCGCATTCCTGCGCCTACGCGCTGCTCGCGTACCAGACGGCTTACATGAAGACGCACTATCCGGTGGAATTCATTGCCGCACTGCTGACCTCGGAAACCGGGAACGCTGAAAAAGCCGTGAAATACATCAACGAAGCGCGCGGGATGGGGATTTCCATTTTGCCGCCGGATGTGAACGAGAGCGACCTGTATTTCACGCCGATAGGCGAAGCCATTCGTTTCGGGCTTGCGGCGATCAAGAACGTTGGCGAGAACACGGCGAAAGCGATCCGCGATTCGAGGCATTCGGGAGGAGAGTTCAAGGCTTTGTATGATTTTTGTGAGCGGATTGAGCCGCGGTTTTTGAACAAGCGGGTGTTTGAAAGTTTAATCAAGTCCGGCGCGGTAGATTCGCTGGGGCCGCGCGAAGCCATGGCAGCCTCGATTGACGATGCGTTGGCTTCGCTGCAACGAGCTTCGCGGCTGCGAGAGTCAGGACAGCATGGATTATTCGGCGGTGGTGGCGGCGCGACGGAAACCGCCGCGCCATTTTTGCTGCGAGATGCGCCGCTGTGGAGCGAAGAAGAGCGACTGGCAAGCGAGTATGCGATGTTGGGATTTTATGTTTCGGGACATCCGCTGGAGAAATACAGTTCGCGACTGGCGGAGTGGAGCGTGGTCCGGCTGGAAGAAGTAGAAGGGCAGCGTAATGGCAAAGAAATCGCAGTGGCGGCGCTGATCGTCGGTTCGCGGCCGATGCGTTCGAAAAAAGGCGCGCGCTGGGCAATTTTTACCATCCAGGATATGACCGGCGTGCAGGAACTGCTGGCATTTCCGGAGAGTTTTTCCAAACACGAGCAGACGCTTAAGCCGGGAACGCCGTTGTTGCTGAAGGTTCGCGTGCAGATCGAAGAGGCGGGCACCCGGCTGTCGCTGCAGGAAGCGCGAAAAATTGCGGACATTGCGGAGAAGGCCGCGGCGCAGCAGGAGTTTCGCGTGCGGATTGAAATGCCGCTGATGACCGAGGACACGCTGGATCGCCTAGAGAAATTGTTCGCCGGGGCGCCCGGAACGAGCCAAGTTGTGTTTGAATTGGAGTCGGCGGACGGGGCCATTGCGGTGTTGCCATCGCAGCAACGCGTGAAGGCGTCACCGGAGCTGATGGAAGCGGTGCGAGGAATCCGCGAGAAGGCGGCTGCGGCTTAGGGGAGTGCATGTCAGTTAAAGAAAAGAAAAAATCCGCGGCTACCGTGGCAGAGGCGCGCCAGCAAGAACTAGAGAAGCTGGAAAAAGAGGTTGACGACCTGAAGCTTCTGGCCGGCACCGAAGCTGCCGATGCGGAACTGGAACGTCTGCGCCAACAAGTTGCGGAATTGCGGCGCGAATTTTACACGCATCTCGGTCCGTGGCAGAGAGCGCAGATTGCGCGGCATCCGCAGCGGCCCTATCTCACGGACTACATTCCGCTGCTGTTTACGGATTTTGTGGAGCTGCACGGCGACCGGGCGTTTGGCGACGATCGCGCGCTGATCGCGGGGTTGGCAAAATTTAAGGGTCGTGCGGTGGCGGTGATCGGCCAGCAAAAGGGACGCGACACGAAACAGCGGGTGATACGAAATTTTGGTCAGCCCAAGCCGGAAGGCTACCGCAAAGCGCTGCGCGTGATGCAGTTGGCGGCAAAATTTGGCCGGCCGATCTTGACTTTTGTCGACACGCCAGGCGCCTACCCGGGAATCGATGCAGAAGAGCGCGGGCAGGGCGAAGCGATTGCGCGGAACCTGCGGGAGATGGCGCGGCTGGCGGTGCCGGTGATTGTTACGGTAACGGGCGAAGGCGGGTCGGGCGGCGCGTTGGCGATTGCCGTGGGCGATCGCGTAAACATTCTGGAGAACGGCTTTTATTCGGTGATTTCGCCGGAAGGCTGTGCGAGCATCATCTGGCGGGACTCCGCGAAAGCGGAAACTGCCGCGGAAGCGATGAAAATTACCGCGACGGATTTGAAAGAATTAGGCATCGTTGACGAAATCGTGAAAGAAGCCTGAGGGCGGGCACACACCGATCTTGAGGCTGCCGCGCAATTTCTGGACGAAGTGCTGGACCGCCAACTGATCGAGCTAACGAGCGAGCCGATAAAGGCTCTGGTTGATGCGCGGTACAAAAAGTTTCGTCAGATGGGGCAATTTTTTGACATACAAGCGTGATTACGGCTGTAACTGCGGCGTGCGTATTTGAATCTATCGGTTTGCCATTCGTCGCAGCAATTCCATTTCTGACATCCAATGAATTAACGCCAAGTCCGAGTACTTCCCAGTGGCAGATAGGCAACGCCAGGGCAGGAAATTGTGCGTTCGACGGCCTCGCGCGATAGCCTAATTTAGCAAAAGAACATGCGGGTAGTGCGAGATACGTTGCGCCGTTGCGCCCAGCAGCAACCATAGAACCCGCGGAAACTGGACTCTTTCATGTCGGAACCTTTCCGTCCTTACGAAAAACTCGTCGAGATCACACTGCTGGGCAAAAAATTTCAGGTGCCGGAGCGCAATTCGTTGCTTCGCTGCTTTCAATTCATCAGCCCGGAAACCATCCCGTATGGCCGCTTCTGCTGGAATCAGGATTGTCAGTATTGCCGGGTGACCTGCCAGCTGCCCGACGATGACGATTCGCGCGAGATGCTGGCCTGCAAATTCATCGTGATGCCGGGCATGGACGTTACGGAGCTGAGCCAGGAGTTGAAGTGGTGCCTGCGAACGAAGTTGCCGCAGGACGAGACCGTGAATCACGAGTAGCCCATCAGCCGGCCGTTTTATGACTCGCCATGCTATTTAGCTGTACCTTCCCGTGTGATTTCTGACGTCTAGAAAACAGGGAGGGAACAGAAATGGCGCTCCGCCCAGCCGCCGTTCTCGTTGCGGCTTTTTTCCTTTTTTCGTTGACTGCCCTATCTCAACAAGCGAATCCGGTTTTAGTAAAAGACGATCCTGGTGGATTTTCCAGGCAATACAAGCGAATCTTCGACTATTATAAAAAAGAAAACTATTTCGCAATGACGGCCGCATTCCAGACGTTCAAGCTTCCGCCCGAATGGTTTGTCGAGACATTTGGACCAGCGAGCGGTCCGAAGTTGCAGCTACATTACGAATACGAGTTCAGTTTGTTCGTTACCGCAACGGAAAAACTTTATGGGCCTTTAAACACGGTGGGAGTGAATTTCGTCGAAACGCGCCGGCATAAGTTCGAACCGAAGAAGTTCGTTGCTGGTAATCCCCCGCCGCTTGCTCTAAAGACCGTCCCACCAATTCAGTTCTTCGATGTTGACTACGGCAGTAACCAAAAGTTCGAAACTAACCCTAGCGGCCTAGTCACTGGGCAAAGTTGGAGTAATAAATCGACTGGAACCTTCGTGTATTTGGATGGAGCATTCCGGTTTTTCGGGCCGGGGACGCAGCCGTTTTGGGAAACTCTGGGCACTCAAACGGACGAGAACTGTCTGGATTCGGCGCCAGCTCCCGCGATCGTATCAAGGAGAGCGTTTCCAGTGCTTTCGAAGGAGGCAATAAGACTGCAAGTCCGACGAACCGTAAGGGTCAAAGTGAGAGTCGCGGCCGACGGACTCATAAAAGACGCGGAGCCGATTGAAGGCGATCCGATGTTGATTCGCGCGGCGCTCGAAGCAGCCCGCGTCTGGAGATATTTTCCACCTTTGTCAAAATGCGGCCAGCCGGCTGAGGGAATCGCTTATGAAACGGTTGCATTCTTGGTCCAATAAAATTGTTGGGAAGCTTGAGTGACATTCGTGACTGCCATTGAACGCTCGGTCGCAGGTATGTTGGTGTGTTTCGCGATTTTCGCGGCGCCAATTGACGCTCAGACGGTTCCAGGCGGAACCTTCAAGAATGATCGACGTGAGTTCTCGGTCCAATCTGGGCAGCTATTCTGGGCATTTCGCGAGAATCATTACAGAGGCATCCAGTCGAGCTTTGCATCGTTTGAGCTGCCGCCGGAATGGTGCAATGCGATATACGGCAAAGAACAAGGGCCAAAACTCGCCGCGCAGTTGCAAACAGAGTTTCGGAGGTTTCCCGAAGCGACCGAAAATCTGCGGATTTCTACTCATGCATCGACCGACGTCACGGTCGATGTCCAAGAGAAGAAACTGGACTCGCGCGCCGCGCGCAATCCATCACCACCTGCATCGGGTCGCGTCAGCCCCGACGTTCAAGTGTTTCGCGATGAAATTCGGGAGGCCAGCTCGCGGGGCGCGACACGAAGAAGATGACCCCGTTGGTGGCCGTCTCGGATGGTTCCAGAACATTAGGGCCGCGTTCGTGTATGTGGATGGGACTTTCCGTTTCTTTGCACCCGACACGCCAGCATTTTGGGACACGCCGCAACATCCCTCGCCGACTTCCGCAAACTGAGTTGTCTGATCGCGGCGACTCCTTTACGATTGAATCATGCAGAATGTGAGTCAAGTGATTTGTGACGGTTGCGGGCAACCAGCCAGCGCGGAGCATATCGCGCGACGGCTGAAGCGTCTGGAAAGCATGACGCGCTACCGGCCAATTCACGTGCAAGTATTGTTTTTGGGCGCGGTGAGTCCGCCAAACGCCGAGGACTATTTATATTCGGCGCGAGACGCCTTTCTAGGAGAAGGCGCAATCCTGTTGCAGGCTTTGCACCTCGAAGACACCGGACGCTCGCTGGAAGCGACGCTGGCAGATTTTCAACGTCGCGGGTACCTGCTGGCGCATCTATTAGATTGCAGCGACACGCTCAGCGCGGAAGAGGTGAGCAGGGAAGCCCTCGCGCGGCGAATTCCAGCGACTTTGACGCGAATTCGGCAATCGTTCAAGCCAAAGCGCTTGGTCCTGCTGGGCCAAGAGTTGGCGGAATTTATCCCGCGGTTCATGGCGGCGAATCTGGGCGCGGCTTTGATTTTGCAAGACGGCAGGCCTTTTGAATGGAATCAAATGAGCGACAACGCGTTGACCAAAGAACTGGCCGCAACGGCACAAGCCTTGTGATACGATGATGAAAATGCACGGCTTTGGGAGCATTTGGGAATGCAGAAGCGAGCCAAGTTTGGAATCGGCATAGGAGTCATCGTCATCTCGATGGCGTGCCTGGCGTGGCTCGGCTACGGCGAGAGCAAGACTTACTACCATACGCTTGCGGAACTCGATGGGTTGAAGGGCGCGGAACGCAATCAGCACATGCGCATTGGCGGAACGGTCGAAGAAGGCAGCATTCACCGCATGACCGGGCGGGTGGATTTTGTCTTGGAAGGCGAAGGCAAGGCGCTGCCTGTTAGCTATGTGGGAAGCGACCCCTTGCCGGACACCTTTGTGGACAAATCGCAGGCGCTGATTGAAGGCAAGCCCACCGCCGAAGGACGATTTGTCGCCGACCACGTTCAGGCCAAGTGCGCGTCCAAGTACGAAGCAGCGCCCGGGGGGCCGAACACGACACCATCCGACCAGCCCAAAAACGCGCCGAAAAGTTAGCTCAGGGTTGTAAGTACAAACCCTGAAGCACCGGACGGATCAACGCAGCGCGATGTAGGTTCCAGGGGTAGACTTCTGGGCAGCCGCTGCGGTGCTGACCGTGGAAATTCCTAAAGGAGAGGCGGGAACTGCATGGATGTATTTGGATCGTTCGCGCTGCTTCTTGCGTTTGTGTGCGCGGTGTACGCATTTGTCGGTGGCATCGCCGCGATCATCACCCGGCATCCTTTGCTCATCAAGAGCGCTCGGCAGGCGGGCATTGCGGTTTGCGGATTGATTTTCACCGCCACGCTGAGCCTGGTCTATCTTTTCTTCACTGACAGCTACTCGGTCGCGTACGTGGTTTCGCACAGCAACCGCGATCTTTCCACGTTTTTTAAGGTTGCCGCGTTGTGGTCCGGCCAGGAAGGCTCGCTGCTGTTCTGGAGCTTCTTGCTGGCGATCTACGTTGTTTCCGTCCTGCTGACCTATCGCAACAAAAATGGCGAACTGATGCCTTACGTCGGAGTGATCCTAGCCGGCGTGCAGTTATTTTTTCTGACTATCAGCAACTTCGTGGCGAGCCCGTTTAGAGCGCTGGGAGTGGCCAATGCAGCGGGCGGATTTGATCTAGTCGCTCGAGCAGACGGCAACGGATTGAATCCCGTGCTGCAATATCCGGAAATGGTGATTCATCCGCCGAACCTTTATTCCGGTTATACCGGATTTACGATTCCGTTCGCATTCGCGCTGGCGGCGTTGCTGGCACGTTATCCCGGCGAAAAATGGATTCACCTGACTCGCAAATGGACCATGATCGCGTGGTGCTTCCAGACGATGGGAATTCTGCTCGGCGCGCACTGGGCCTACGCCGTGCTGGGCTGGGGCGGCTATTGGGGCTGGGACCCGGTGGAAAATGCTTCGTTGCTGCCGTGGCTCACGGGCACGGCGTTTCTGCACTCCGTGATGATGCAGGAAAAGCGCGGCATGATGAAGGTGTGGAACGTCTGGTTGGTATTCATCACGTTCATGCTGTGTATTCTGGGGACGTTGCTGACGCGCAGCGGCGTAGTGAGCTCGGTACATGCCTTTGCGCAGTCGAGTATAGGAAATTGGTTCGTCGGATTTTTGTGCATCGTGATGGGCGTTTGCCTTGCGGCTTACTTTAAAAATAAAGATTATCTGAAAAGTGAGAACCAACTGGATTCGGTGGTGTCGCGCGAGTCGAGTTTTCTGTTCAACAATTTAATTTTGCTTGTGGCCTGTGTTGCGGTGCTTTCCGGCACGCTTTTTCCAGTGTTTTCGGAGTGGTTCACCGGATCGCGTATCAGCGTTGGCGCGCCGTTCTTCAATAAAGTGAACATCCCGCTCGGCTTGATGTTGATGTTCCTGACGGGCGTCGGCCCGTTGCTGGCGTGGCGCAAGACTTCCACTGACAGCATGAGGCGCAATTTCCAGGGACCGGTGATATCAGCCATCATCGGCGGCGTCTTGCTTTTTATTTTTGGCGTGCGCGAGATGTTTTCGCTGATCTGTTTCACGCTGTGCACCTTTGTGACCGCCACGATTGTGCAGGAGTTTTACCGGGGTGCGCGCGTCGTTAGAATCCGTTCAGGAGCGTCATGGCTGGCGTCCTGCGTTGATCTGACGTTACGCAACACGCGGCGCTATGGCGGCTACATCGTGCACGTCGGCATGGTGATGATTTTCATCGGCCTTGCCGGACAAGCGTTTAACAAGGAAGTAGAAAAAGAGTTGCCCATCGGCTCGACCATCAGCATCGGAAAATACGACCTGCTCTTGCAGAGCATGGACCGGAAGCAGGAGAAAAACTACGTTGCGGACCGCATGATCGTGGAAGTGATGAAAGATCAGAAGCCTGTGATGATGCTGTATCCGGAGCGCAGAAATTTTCCGGCCAATCAGGAATCCGGCACCATGGTGGCGATTTATTCCACGCTGAAGGAAGATTTGTATGTCGTCTACGCGGGGATGAATCCGCAAACCAATTTGCCCACGGTGCACGCCTTCATCAATCCGCTGGTGAAGTGGGTATGGTGGGGCGGAATGGTCGTCGTGATGGGCACGATAGTTGCCCTGATACCGAATCGCGCAGCAGTGATGGTGCTGGCGCGAGCGGAAGTGCCATCGGGTGCGCGGGAAGTGAGCGGATTGCAACCCGCGCAAGTGACGCTTCGGAAAGGCCACGATTAATTTCATGAAGAATCGCGCAAGAATCGCAGCCGGAATGTTATTTGCGTGCGCGGCGTTGCTGCCGCCCGGAGCAACGCTACTGCTGGCCGACCAAAGCGATCGCACGCACCAGATCGGCTCCAAAATAAAGTGCATGTGCAACGGCTGCGACCAAGCGGCTGGCAAGTGCTATCACGTGGGCGGCGCGTATTCCGGTCCGTGCGACACCGCGAAAACGATGTTGAAAGAAATTGATACGCACATCGCCGCCGGCATGAATGATCAGCAGGTTCTCGACGCCATGATTAAACAATACGGCCCGTTGGCATATGTCGAGCCTCCCAAAACTGGGTTCGGACTCGTTGCTTGGTTGATGCCGATTCTGTATTTGTTGGGCGGGCTCGCTTTGGTGGTAGTAGTGATGAAACGATGGAGGAAGCGGCCGGTAGCGGTCGCCTCAGAGGCAGGCGTAGAAGGTGTTCGCGTTTCGCCGGAGCTTCTGGCCCGTGCGCGCCGGCAGGCGCAACGCGAGACGGAGGAGTGAATTGACCGCAGTACCGCTCGCTGCCGTTTTTCTGATTTCTTCTCCCAATGGAGCTGTCCTGGGCGCTTGTTTTGCGCTCGCTGCAGCGACGATACTTTTTGTTTTCTATATTCAACCTGACGCTTCTGACTTGGCGCCGCACCGTTCGAAGCTGGACCAACTAATGGAACGCCGTGACGCGGTTTACGACAACCTGCGCGATTTGCGTTTCGAATACCGCGCTGGAAAATATTCCGAGGCTGACTTCGAAGCGATGAAAAATGCAATGGAGGCGGAGGCAGCGCTGGTGCTGGCGGAAATCGATCAAGTGACAGAAGCCGGAGTGAAGCGGCCAAGAGGGCCGCGCACGGCGCCTGACCGGGGCGCGCGATGAGGCGTTTTGCATTTTGTTTCGCAGCGGCGCTGGCGATTCTCACGTTTGCACAGGCAGATCCTGCGGGAACTGTTCATGGCACGGTGAATAACGGCACGACCGGCAAGCGCGGTGTGGGGGTGGAAATCGTCCTGATTCAGTTGCAGGGCGGTATGCAGCCAGTCGCCAATACCAAGACCGACGCATCAGGAAATTTTACCTTCGACAATCCGAACATCGGCGCGCAGCCCATGCTGATTCGCGCCGTGTACAAAGGCGTGAATTTTCATCAGCCGCTGCCGCCAGGAAAAGATTCGATCAGCGTGGAAGTGTTTGAGCCGACCGGCGATGCCAAAACGATTTCAGTTCCTTCGCATGTGGTCATTTTTCAACCCAATGGGGCTTTTTTGCTCGTTGGGGAGGAATATGGCGTAAAGAACGATTCCCAACCTCCGCAGGCGTTCTTCAAGCCCGACGGAAATTTCGAAACGGCTCTACCCGACAACGCGGAACTGAAACAGATTGCCGCTTCTGGTCCCTCGGGAATGCCGGTAGTGCAAGCACCGATCGATAAAGGGAAAAACAAATACGCGATTTCCTTTGCTTTCCGGCCGGGTGAAAGCGAAGTACGGCTGTCCTACGAGCTGCCATATCCAAACAACAAAATAACAGTCAAGTTGCCCACGGTGTATGGCGGCGGGCGATTGATCGTGGTGGCGCCTCCATCTGTCACGCTCAGCGGGGACGGTTTGCAGATGGCCGGGCAAGAGCAGGGAATGAACATTTACGAACGCGCCAGCGTTGCGTCGGGAACGACGATCACCGTCAACCTTTCCGGGACTGCGCCTCCTCCTTCAGCTGCAAGTGCGCCGGATGCTGGCGGCGCTCCGGGACGCGCTGAAAATGTGCAGGGTGGCGATGCGCCGTCAGCCGCGATTCAGTCGATTCCTGGACGCCTTGACGAATACAAATGGTGGCTGGTGGTAGGGTTTTGCGTGTTGTTTTTTTTCACTGCGGTGCTGCTTTGGAGAAAACCGATTTCCGTCACGGTCGCCGGGCCCGATCTTTCCGCCCAGCAGTCCGCTGAAAAGCCGCAAGGCGCGCGAGCCACTATTGCGAAATCCGCGGAAGCTTCGGCTTCGAGCAACGGAAATTCGCTGGCATCGCTGGATCACGCGACCGCCAGCAGTCTGGACGCGCTGAAGGACCAACTGTTCCGGCTGGAGTTACGCCGCCAGGCCGGAACCATCAGCGACGAGGAATATTCGCGCGAGCGCGCCAAGGCCGAACAAGTCCTGCGAGACCTGGTTCGGGGCTGAGCTGTGTCTGCAGCTGCGGAACCTTCCATCGGCTTGCGCTTCGAAAAAGTGGACAAGCGTTATGGCGCGGTCTACGCTCTGCGCAATCTGACGCTGGCGATTGCTCCGGGCGAATGCGTGGCGCTGGCCGGCCGCAACGGCTCCGGCAAAACCACGCTACTGCGAATTGCTTCCTGCCTGACGCGGCCCACACGCGGCACCCTTTCGTATTCCGGAGTCACTGAAAATCAAAATTCAAAGACCGGATTTGTCGCGCATGCGACCATGGTGTACGACGAATTGACGGCCGAAGAAAATCTTTTGTTCTTTGCGAAGCTGCTCGGTGTAGCCAATCGAAGGCAGCGCGTAGAGCAACTGCTGAGCGAAGTCGGACTTGGGGAGCGCAAGGATTCGCTGGTGCGCACATTTTCACGCGGCATGCGCCAGCGCGTGGCGATTGCGCGCGCGTTGCTGGCCAATCCGTCGCTGCTGCTGTTTGATGAACCGGCCACGGGCCTCGATCCTGAAGCTACAGCATGGCTGACGGGATACTTGCGCAAGTTGCGCGATTCGGGTTGCACCATCCTGATGAGCCTGCACGGTGAATCGGAGGTGGCGCGGCTGGCCACACGCGCGGTGCGCCTCGATGCCGGAAGCGTAGTGGCTGACACGCGCAGCGGTGCTACGTTTCAGTCCATTTTTTCGTTCGTGGGCGGCTGAATGGGACTGCTTTCCAACGCGGCGGCGCTGCTCGGCAAGGAAGTGCGCACGGAGTTTCGTTCGCGCGAACTACTGAGCACCACTATCGTCTTTGTGCTGATTGTGGTGGTGCTGTTTAGTTTTACATTCGATCCAACGACGAACGAATCGCACCGCTTTGGACCGGGGTTGTTGTGGCTGGCGTTTCTATTTGCGGCGTCGTTGATGCTGCAAACCTGCTTTTTGCGCGAGCAGGTAAACGATACATTGAGCGCGCTGCGACTGGCGGTCAGCGATCCGTTTGCGATTTTTCTCGCGAAAATTGGCGCGAACACCTTATTTCTTTTGCTGACGGAGCTGCTGATGCTGCCGGTTTTTGCGGCATTGTTTAACGTAAGCTTTCGCGGGCAATTGCCGGGAATCTTGCTTACGTTTTTTCTTGGCAGCCTGGGCATTTCGGTTGCCGGCACGGCACTGGCCGCCATTTCCGCGCAAGCCAGGATGCGCGAGTTGCTGTTGCCGCTTTTACTGTTGCCATTGCTCGCGCCAATTCTGGTAGCGAGCACGGAAGTTACGATTAGCCTGATGGCGCCCGAGCCCTTCATGCAATGGAAGGGAATTGGTTTTCTTGTTGTGTTTGATGTGGTGTTTTTGACGGCGCTGTGGCTTTTCGGCGAATATCTTTTGGAGGAATAAGCGGGAATGGCCAAACGCGTGTTGCTGGGCGCTGCGGCGGTGCTTCTGGTGATTGCCGCCGCGTATGCCTCCTTTTTTGTGGCGCCAGAAGAACGCACCATGGGCGTGCTGCAGCGGATTTTTTATTTTCATGTGAGCTGCGCATGGGCTGGCTTGACCGCGTTTTCCATAGGCTTTTTGGCTAATCTACTGTATGTGTGGAAGCGCAAGGAAAAATACGACTGGCTCGGCGTTTCCTGCGCGGAGGTTGGAGTCGCGTTTACGACGGTGGTGCTGATTTCCGGGCCGATCTGGGCCAAGCCCGCGTGGGGCATTTACTGGACCTGGGATGCACGTCTGACTTCAACATTTATTTTGTGGCTGCTTTATATTTCCTATCTTTTGTTGCGGACCCTGATCGAGGAGCCGGACCGCCGCGCTTTGTTGAGCGCGCTGTTCGGAATTTTTGCGTTCATTGATGTGCCCATCGTTTTTGGCGCGATTCGCTGGTGGCGGACGCAGCATCCAGCACCGGTGATCATGGGCGGACCGAATTCTGGCCTGGCGCCTGGAATGCGCGGAACGTTCTTCTTCGCGGTATTTGCCATGCATATATTGATGTGGTTCTTGATCGCGGAACGCTATTCGCTGGAAAGAATGCGAAGCGACGTGGAGCTGCTGCGCCGGGAGGCGGAAGCAACGTGAAAAATCTCGATAGCATTTTTTGGGCGTACATCCTGGGTTGGGCGATTTTCTTCGGTTTTTATTTGAGTATCGCGAAACGCTCGAGCGATTTGCGAGCCGAAGTCGACCGCCTGAAAAAGTCGGCGTTGGGAAATTCTCGGGAGAAATAGCGTGGCGGAAGGGAAGAAGCGCGTCGGAGTGGTGCTTTTTCAGCTGGGCGGGCCGGACTCGCTCGAAGCCGTCGAGCCTTTTTTACAGAACCTTTTCCTCGATCCGGACATCATTCCTATGGGACCGCTGGGATTCTTGCGTGGACCGCTGGCCCGCTACATCGCGAAAAAGCGCTCAGTGCCGGTGGCCGGCCGGTACGCAATGATCGGCCGGCGTTCGCCGATTGCCATTCTTACCGAGCGGCAACGCAAAAAGCTGAGCGCGGCGTTGTCGCCTTATATGGATCCGGTCGTGGTTACGGCGATGCGCTACTGGAAACCGTTCACAGAGGACGCAGTGCGCGCATTGAAAGCTGCGGGGCCGCTCGACGAAATGGTGCTGCTGCCGCTTTATCCGCACTATTCTTACGCAACGACGCTGAGCAGCATGAAGGAGTGGCGGCGTGTTTATGGCAATCCGGTTGGAGGACCGCCGGAGCACGCGATCGAGTCGTTTCACAAACATCCCTCTTACATTCAAGCGGTGGTGCAAAAAATTGGCGTATGCCTCCGACAATTTCCGGATAGCTCGCAAATCCATTTGCTTTTCAGCGCGCACGGGCTGCCGATGAGCCTGGTCGAAAGGGGCGATCCTTATCCGAATCAAATTGCCGAAACCGTGCGCCTGGTCTGCGAGAGTGGCGCGAAACAGTACGCTGGATGGCCCAAGACACATTTGCTTTGCTACCAGAGTCGCGTCGGTCCTTCGAAATGGCTGGAGCCGCCGTTTCTTGGCACCATGGAACGGCTGGGCCACGAAGGCGTGAAGGAAATGCTGGTGGTGCCGATTTCCTTTGTGACGGAACACATCGAAACGCTTCACGAAATCAACATTGATGGTCGCGTTGACGCGAAAAAGTGGGGAATTGAGCGATTTCGGATGATGCCGTCGGTCGGCGATTCGCCGCCGTTTATTGCGGCGCTGCAGGACGTGGTGTTGAAAGCGCTCGAGATTAAGAAAGAACAAGAGCGCTTGCGTGTGGCGGGCTGAGAGCGTCACCCAATAACAGTTGGAGTATAATTTCGCCTGGAAAATTATTGATGAAAACAGCTTACCATCCCGGGGTGCATCGCTACGCGGTGTTCGTGTTTGCCTGGACCCTACTGCTGCTGGTCGCGGGAGCGCTGGTAACCTCGAAGGATGCGGCGCTCTCCGTGGCCGACTGGCCGACGTCCTTCGGAACTTATTTTCCGGCGCTAAAGCTGCTGAACGGCGGAGCCTTCTTTGAGCACGCCCATCGCGTGATCGCTTTTATCCTTGGCTTGCTGCTGCTAGCTGAAGCCATTCTTATCTGGTTTGTGGAAGAGCGCCGCTGGCTGCGCTGGTTCGCGCTGGCGGCGGTCGGTGGAGTGGTTGCTCAGGCGGTTTTGGGCGGCGAAGTAGTGCGGAAGCTACTGCATTACTGGTTGCCGGTCGCGCATGCGTGTTTTGCGCAGATTATGTTCGGCGCGATCCTGAGCTTGGCGGTGTTCACCAGCAAGTGGTGGACTGTGGAGCGAGAACCGCTTGAGGATCAAAGTGGAGTCTCGATCCATACATTGGCAGTGATAAACGCGACGATGATGTTCGTACAAGTATTCTTGGGTGCGGGATTTAGACACCAGTACACTCCTATTTGGCCGCACATTGTCGGCGCCGTGATTGCGGTCGAAACGGCGATGCGCGTCGCTTCGGTTTTGCGAAGGCGTTTCCCGGCCTCGCGCGAATTGGCTTTTGGCCGAAAATTGCTGCACGCCACAGTCGGCACTCAGTTATTGCTGGGCGGTCTTGCGTACTGGTCGAGGCTGGCGACCCGCGACGCTCCGCAGCCGATGCCGTCGATGGTTTGGTTTACGGTCATCCATACGGTATTTGGCGCGGTGGTGTTTGCATCGTCGATTCTGGTTGTACTGATGTGTTATCGTCTTGTTGCGCGACGCGGAACAGTGGCTGTTCCATCTACGTCGCAGACTGCGATCGAATGAGCACACTTCGTTCCACGGACTTCACGCTGTTGGATCGCGCCGGCGCGTACGTCTCGCTGACCAAGCCCGACGTTTCTTTCCTGGTGCTGATGACCACGGGCGCTGGATTTTATATGGGTGCGCGTGGGCCAGTGGACTGGCTGAAGTTGCTACACACGGTATTCGGGACCCTGCTGATTGCTGCCGGCACCGCGGCGTTGAACCATTACATTGAAAGAGAATCGGACCGGCACATGCGGCGCACCGCTTCGCGGCCGCTGCCCAGCGGCTTGCTGCAGCCTGCGGAAGCGTTGTGGTTTGGAGTGGCGCTGGCGGTTGCTGGAGCGGCTGACCTGTGGCTTGTGGGCGGATGGATGACTTCGCTGTTGGGCGTGGTTACGTGCCTGAGTTATTTGCTGGCCTACACCCCGCTTAAGAAGCGGACTGTGTGGGCTACTTTTGTTGGCGCGTTTCCTGGCGCAGTTCCTCCGATGATCGGCTGGGCCGCGGCCAGCGGGCGACTGGACAAAGGCGCGTGGCTTCTGTTTTTGATTTTGTTTTTCTGGCAGTTCCCGCATTTCCACGCAATTTCGTGGATGTACCGCGAAGATTACGCTCGCGCGGGAATACAAATGTTGCCGGTTGTGGATCGCGATGGCACGCGCACATTTCGGCAAATCATCATTACCGCTGGAATGTTAGTAGGCGTCAGCGTGCTGCCTGCGGTGCTTGGACTAACGGGCGTGCTCTATTTCTTCGGCGCGTTGGTGCTGAGTACGGCGCTGGTGCAAGTTTGCCTGTGGGCCGCGGCGGAAAAAACCAATGTTCGCGCAAAATGGCTGATGCACGCCACCATCATTCACATTCCGATATTGCTGGGCTTGATGGTGTTCGATAAAGTTGCGCGGTAAAATTTCAGGTCGTTCTACCTAAAGAGCAGCGGCATAAAGCCGCCGCTACATAACCAAGAACTGTCTTCTCATAGCGCAGCGCTCCTCCGGCTTTCGTTACCCTTTCGGGCATCTGCGGTTTTATTCCCTGTTACTAAGCTCTCGGGTTACTCTACATCCCGTCTTCCAGGAGATCTTCTGTGAAAATTCTGACGATATTTCTCCTCTTGCTCGCCTCAACTCAGCTCGGTGCCTTCGGTCAGCAATCTCCCGCGCCCGAACCTCCGGCTAGTGGCGATCTTCAAGAACTGGTTGGAACGTGGCAGAAAATCGTGGACGAGACCATTGTGTCCAAACGAGGCGAAAAACTTTCGATGCAACTGGAATCCATGCGAGTTCCAGAATATCAGAGCTGGTTTCCCGCCGCTTTCAGCGCCGCCAACGGCACAAAACTGGCGTCTATCTACGCCGAGAGTTTGCAGAAAACCGAGGGCCAGCTCGTGGAATACTTTGTCGCGCACGCGCCGCCGGGAGGACAAGTCACCGCAAGCGTTGCGTCCGGCGGCCCGGAGCCTCAGAAGACTGGATTTCTGCAAGGGTTCGACAACGCGATACGCAACTCGTTGACGCAGCCGGCGTTTTTTTATCGGCTGGAATACTCCTGGAAACAGGAACAGACGGGCTCGCCGGTCGCTCGCCGCATGGGCTATGTAACCCTGGTTGGAGGCTCCTACCGGCTGATTGGCGAAAATGTTTTGCGGACGCTGCCCGACATGCCGGTTGCGCGAATCCGCATGGGAGGCAAAGCAACGGGCGCAATGCTGGCAAATAAGGTCCAGCCGATATATCCACTTGAAGCCAGGAGGCAACGGGTCAGCGGCGTTGTTCGCCTGCACGCAATCATCGCGGCAGACGGATCAGTCGAGCAATTGGAAACGGTCTCGGGAGATGCGCTTCTTGTTCAAGCAGCGTTGGATGCGGTAAGACAATGGCGTTATCGCCCTACAACGCTGGACGGAGAAGCCGTTGAAGTGGATACGACGATTGACGTGATTTTTGCCCTAACCTACTAATTCACTCGCAACGGCAGGGCGGCGATCAGAGCGTCGGTGAATTCGTTAGTGCCGGCTTTGCCGCCTACGTCGTGGGTGGTGTGCTTGGCTTCGGTGTAAACGGCTTCGAGTGCGGTCTCGATGCGGCGCGCGGCGGAGCGCTCTCCCAAGTAATCGAGCATCAGGATGCTGCTCATCAGCAGGGCAGTGGGATTTGCAAGGCCTTTGCCCTCGATGTCTGGCGCGGTGCCGTGTACGGCTTCGAAAAGCGCACCGCTGTCGCCGATGTTGCCGCTGGGGACCACGCCGAGGCCGCCGACAAGTCCGGCCGCAAGATCGCTCATCACATCACCGTAAAGATTGGGCAGAAGCAGCACATCGAATTGCTGCGGATTCATGACGATCTGCATGCAGGCGTTGTCAACGATCATTTCTTTGTATTCGATTTCGGGAAATTCGGCGGCGACGGTCCGAATGGATTTCAGAAACAGTCCGTCAGAAAGCTTCATGATATTGGCTTTGTGAATAGCGTGAATTTTCTTGCGGCCTTCTTTTTTAGCGTGAGCAAAAGCAAAGCGCGCGATGCGCGTGGAAGCTTTTTCGGTAATGATTTTCAGACTTTCGACGACTCCGGGCACGACTTCGTGTTCCAGGCCGGAGTACAGATCTTCGGTATTTTCGCGGACAATTACGACGTCGACATTTTCAAAGCGAGATTTCAGGCCTGGCAGATTTTTCACCGGACGAAGATTTGCGTAGAAATCGAGGGTCTTGCGCAGAGCGACGTTTACGCTGCGCGCTCCGCCTGCCACGGCAGTAGCCATGGGGCCTTTGAGGCCGACTCCATTGCGGCGCACGGACTCGATGGCTTTCTCGTTGACAACTTGACCGTTTTCGGCGGAACCGGCCGCGGCGCGCGCGTCAATTACTTCCCAGTCGATTTGCACCCCGGCAGCTTCCAGAATGCGGCGAACTGCTTGCGAGACTTCCGGGCCGATGCCTTCGCCGGGCAACAGTGTTACTTTGTGTCTCATAGACGCATCTAATTGTATGGGAACAGATTAGGGTTGTCGAAGCAGCAGGCGACTACGAGTTTCCTGGAAACAACGTAAGCGCTTGTCCACAAAAGATGCACTAAAGTTCCTATTCTGATAAAATGAGTTGGTAAGAGTTCCGCGGATTTTCCGCGGCGGAGGCCAGAAAATGATCAGTCTTACTCCTACAGCAAGCACCAAGGTGAAGGAAATCATGGGGATGCAGAACCCTGTGCCTACGGCGCTGCGCGTAGCGGTTGTTGGCGGCGGTTGTTCGGGATTTCAGTACCACATGGCATTCGAGAACCAGACCAATGACACCGACGAAGTAGTGGATTTCAACGGCTTGAAAGTTGCCGTGGACCAAATGAGTTCGATGTACCTGGAAGGCGTGGAGATCGACTACATCGAGACAATTGAGGGCGCGGGCTTCAAGTTCAACAACCCGAACGTGAAGAGCACCTGCGGCTGCGGCAGTTCGTTTAGCGTTTAGGAGTAATTGGCATTCGGTAGTTGTGGAAAGTCGACAGGCAGAAAATCTTAGGCTCCTGAGAAGGGAAGTGATTCCGCTCAGGAGCCTTTTTTTTGCTGTGCAGTCCGATGCTCGAAACTATCGTTTCCACGACGGTGCAAAGATCTAGTCTGCGTTGGCATGGGTATCTTAACGCAGAGGACGCAGAGTTCGCGAAGACCAGCGACAATAGGCAACACGATTCGCTGTGGAAGACTCGGCGGCCTGGCGTTTGCAAAGGCGACGTGGCGAACGTATTCTAGAGTGCAAACATGAAAATTGCGCTGGCGCAGTTCAATCCCACTGTTGGGGATTTCGCGGGCAATACTGCAAGCATCCTGGCTTTGGCGGAACGCGCCAAAGAACGGGGAGCGGACCTCGCCGTTTTCTCCGAGCTTTGTATTTGCGGCTACCTTCCTCAGGATTTGCTGGAACGTCCTGCCTTTATTGATAGAAACCAGAAAGAATTGAAACAGCTGGCGGCAAAGATCGCCTTGCCGGCCATTGTGGGCTACGTCGGCAAAAACAAGAATGGCACTGGCAACGGAATCTCAAACAAAGCAGCGCTCGTCCGTGGCGGCAAAATTGTCTTCGAGCAGAGCAAAATGTTGCTGCCGACCTACGACGTGTTCGACGAATCGCGCTATTTTCAGCCGGCGTCGGAGCAGAAGGTATTCGGTTACGAAAACGAGAAGCTGGGCATCACGATCTGTGAAGACGTCTGGAACGACAAAAATTTTTGGGCGGTGCGGCGCTATGACCGCGATCCGGTGACCGAGCTGGCTGCGCAGGGAACCAGCCTGCTGATCAATATCTCGGCTTCGCCTTACACCATAGACAAGCGCGCTTTGCGGGTGGATATGCTGCGCTCGATTGCGCTGCACCATCAACTCCCAATCGTTTACGTCAACCAGGTGGGCGGCAACGACAGCCTGATCTTTGACGGGGCCAGCGTGGCGCTTACGGCAGACGGGAAAGTCGCGGCCCAGGCGGCGGCGTTCGAGGAAGATCTGGTGCTGTTCGATACGGCAACCGGCCAGGGCGAATTTCACGAGCAGCCTCCAGAAGAGATTGCCTATGCATATCGCGCGCTGGTGATGGGGACGCGCGACTATGTGCATAAATGCCGCTTCCAGAAGGCTTTAGTTGGATTGAGCGGCGGAATTGACTCGGCTGTGGTGGCGGCGATCGCGGTCGAAGCGCTGGGAGCGGAAAATGTTCTGGGCGTCTCCATGCCGGGGCCGTTTTCTTCGGAAGGCAGCATTGCGGATGCCAAGACTCTTGCGCAGAATCTGGGGATCGAACTGAAGATCATCCCGATTTCTTCCGTGTTCGATGCCTATCGAACGGCGTTGAAGCCGACGTTCGGTGCGCGCAAAGCGGACGTGACGGAAGAAAATATCCAAGCGCGCATTCGCGGAAATTACCTGATGGCGTTATCGAACAAATTTGGCTCTATGGTGTTGAGCACCGGAAACAAATCGGAACTTGCGGTAGGGTATTGCACGCTTTACGGCGACATGGCCGGAGGGTTGGCGGTGATTTCCGACGTGCCCAAGCTGATGGTCTACGAGCTGGCGAAGTTCATCAATTTGAAGAGCGCTCGCGAAGCAGGCACGCGCGAGAAGGAAATCATCCCGCTCTCGACGATCGAGAAGCCACCGTCGGCGGAATTGCGTCCAGACCAGAAGGATGAAGACAGCTTGCCGCCGTATCATATACTGGACCGCATTTTGAAGGCGTACATCGAGGACCTGCGCAGTCCACAGGAAATCGCGGACAAATATGGATTCGACCTCAAGCTGGTGCGCGAGATTGCCCTGCTGGTAGATCGCAGCGAGTACAAACGCAAACAAGCGGCGCCAGGATTGAAGATTACTTCGCGCGCATTTGGATTTGGACGTCCATTTCCGATCGCGCAGCGGTTTGTACCGTAGCAGCGAGAAAAATAAAGATTTGCCACAGAGTCAATGAGAAACACAGTTCGGACGTAAAACAAAGAAAAACTCTGAGAGCTTAATTTTTGAAGGCGTCTGGAATGGGAGAAGTCGTGAGAAAAACTCTGGTGCGGCTGATCGTATTGTTTGCAATGGTGTTATCCGGTACGAGCTTGGGCGCACTGGCGGTGCTGGCGCAGAATCCTTCGCCGGAGGAACTGAAGCATAAGGTCGAGACGTACCTGCGGAACTTGTTCGCGTTTGGTCCGGAAACCAAGCTGCTGGTCGGCGACTTCAAAGAAACCGGGCTGCCTGGACTTTTAGAGACGACCATCGTCGTGACCATCGAAGACAACAAACAAGACGCCAAGATGTGGGTCAGCAAAGACGGCAAATTCCTGCTGCGCGGCGAATTGAACGACATGAGCAAGGACGGGTTCGCGGAGAATCGCGCCAAGCTGGATATCAAGAATGCGCCCAGCACTGGAAATCCGAACTCGCCAATTACAGTGGTTGAGTTTGCGGACTTTGAGTGTCCGGTATGCCGGAATCTGCATGAGGCGTTGCGCGGACTGCTGCCGAAGTATCCACAGGTGCGGCTGGTGTTCAAGGACTTTCCGCTGGAGCAGGTGCACCCGTGGGCCCGTACGGGCGCTTTGGCAGGACGGTGTGCCTACCAGCAGGACCCAAAAGCGTTCTGGAAGATGTACGACCTCCTTTATGACAACCAGGACCTGATCTCGGCTGAGAATGCCTGGGACAAGATGACGGATTATGCTGGCCGGGCCGGTCTGGACACGGAGGCGTTCAAGGCGTGCATGACGGCTCCGGAGGCGGCTTCGGCGGTGGACGCAAGCATTGCCAATGCGAAGCTGCTGGAGGTTAGCAGCACGCCGACGCTGTTTGTGAATGGGCGGCGAATTGTGGGAGCGGATCCGCACCAGCTGGAACAGCTGCTGCAGTACGAAATGCAACATCCTGCCGCGAAGAAAAACTAGCGAGAGAACTTAGATATAAGAGGGAAGGCGTGAGCCAGAAGGACGTGTGGGATTGCCACAGGCAATCCACAGGGGCGAAGTTGCGACTCATTTTGTAGTTAACATAATATAACTTATAGGACGTTGTGTCAAGAGGAATCTTCGGATGATTAGGCTGGCTGTGGATATTTGGTTGGCTGGCCTGGGCTGTGGTTTGGCACTTTTTGCTTGGAGGGTGCCGGTAACAGCGCAAGTGCTGCCAGGAAAAACGTCATTCGAGCGACGCGCCGGTAGCTTACTGTAAGATTTGGCCGCAGGGCGCAACTCGCATGGAAATCTTCGTCAAAATATTTGTTTGGATTTTGAACCACACCTACCGCCGGCCCAAGTCTACCGGCGTCGTCGAACAGGATCCCATGGTCGAAGCGGTGCTTCGTGAGCACGAGGAAGAAGCCGAAGCCCAGCGCAAGAACCAAATCGTTGCAAATTTTAAGAGCGAAGTAGCACCAATTCGGGGCGCGGTCGATTACGACGATTTGAAATGGGAATCATTTTCGAGGGTTGTAGAGACTCCGGCAGAATTTACGTTTTACATCAGGCAGAACATTGCCAAAGTGTTTGCCAAGTCCGAGTTTTCAAGCCGCCAGGAAATTCGTGCGCTGCGCCGGGTGATTCGCCGGCAGGTTGCGGCGTGCGTCCTGCTTGATGATTAAGACCGCGCCTTTAGCCTCGATCGCCGCATCATCTTCCTGTGTTTGAATTCCCGCGCGACTTCCCTTCGAGGGCGATCTCAAAGACGTGATAAGGTGAACAGCAAACTGGCATGAACACAATTCTGGAACTTTTGCGGAGCGTTGTTAAGTTCATTTTCGAATGGCGCCGGCTTAGCTATCGCGGACAGCCGGATCCCTTGGTGGAAGTCTGGAAGGAAGCAGACCAGGACGCAAAGACGCCCAGACGGGTCGCACCAGAAGTGGACTTCCAGAGCGGCGCGACACCGGTCGATGGAGCCGTTGACTATGGTGGAATGAAATGGGACGCCTACTCCAAGGTCATTGAGACGGCCGAACAATTTTTGTTCTACTGCGGCCGGTCGCTTGCCATAGTCATCCGCAAATCAAGCTTCAAGGAGCGTCAAGAAATTCTGGCACTTCGTCGCGTAACTCACCGACGGGTCCCTGACAGCGAGCTACTGGACGATTAAGGCAGCTTGCGCGCGGTGATGCTGAGCTGCACGACGTCGGTGGTGACGCTGGCGGGATAGGCGATGGCTTTTAGCTTCCAATTGTTCAAAGCAGTTCCCTGCACCGGAATCTGCGTGGACGGCAATTTGTCGGCGACCTGCGCTAAGTCGAGTGTGTCGCCTCCGTCGGATCATTCCCCGAAAACGTAAGCGTAGCGATTGCGTAGACAAAATTGTTCGCCGAGGACTTTAGTCGACGCGAGTGAAATCGTTATGGGCATTTCTTCTACTGTTGGAAGGCAAGGATTTCAGAAGGCCGTCATTCCGAGCGCAGGAATCTCTCTTCGATGCATTCGCCGAAGACGCAGAGAGATTCATCGTCGCTCTGCTCCTCGGAATGTGATGGCCAAATTGGCTGCCAATGATTGCGTCTTGCTGCCTGGCACCGATTAGCTTCTTCCAACTTGTTAAACAATTATTTTTTCCACTTCCCTCTTGACACTCGCTTTGCGCGGGAGCATCGTTCCTTTCTCATCTCCCTGGAACGCCCTCCTCCCTCTGAAAGGAGTCTTCCAATGCCGCGTTTTTTGCACCAAATCAGCTATACCTCAGAAGCAATGGCGCAGCTCATCGCGCATCCGCAGGATCGTTTCGAAGCAGTGCGCTCCCCAATCGAAAAGTTGGGTGGCCGAGTGGAGCACGGCTATTTCGCGTTTGGCGAACATGACGCGGTGCTCATCACCGAGATGCCGGACAACATTTCCGCTGCAGCAATCGCCTTGGCATTTGCCGGTGGCGGCACAGTAAGGAATTGCGTTACTACCACCCTGCTGACCGCCGCCGAAGCTCAGGACGCAATGCATAAAGCCGCAACGTGCGGCTACAAACCAATAACGAAAGCGGCGACCGCCGCGAATCGTTAGCGTCCCCCGGGGCGCGGTTTCAGGGCTTGTTAGGTAGTCGCAAGCCCTGGGTTGAATCGACAATCGCCCGCGCCCCCTTCTCTTTATTCTTCGCACAAATTCGCCATCAGCTTGAAAATAAAAAGAAAACACGTAGGGGGCGCAGCATGCTGCGCCCCAGCTTGCCCGCTCGTGCGATTTTGTGCGGATTGCAACTCCGTCGTGGTCCAGCTCGTCCCGGCGTGCCGGCAAACACACAAACGCTCAACCCAGGTTCGCCTCGGCGTGCGTTCGATTGAAAATTTCGGGCTGCTAATTTTGTCGCAACGCCGGCATCGGGAACGGAATGCTGTACGTCTTCGACCCAACGCCCACGCCTCCCTGACAAGTGTTCGGCGGGGTGGTGCAAATGGAATGTGCGCCCTGGCACTCCGCAGCCCAGAACATCATGCCCAACATTCCCGGCGTGCTCCCCGCGCCTGCTGGAGCAACCGTTTCCACGTACGTTCCAGTCGATTCTTCCAGCGAACTGCTGAAGGTCGTGCACTCTGCAGCAGGATTTTTGCCGGTGACGATGTAGATGCTCCCAGTCATTTTCGCGGGAGCCAGTGGCGGCACTGGCGGCGTGATCCGCGGATAGCCGCTGATGTGTTGCTGCCAGTTGGACTCTGCAGCCGATGTGCTCGGCTGCTTGTTGGGAACCATTGCGTTCGCGTAATCCAGCACCGGCGCGCTGGTATTGAGCCAATCCGTCGTGGCCTTTGCGGCCAGCGGCACCAGATATTGATCGCCTGCGGCCAGATCAATCGTCAACCTTGCAGCGGGATTGGCTCCCGTCGCGTCGTAAGGAAGAATCGCGCGATATGCATTGATGAACGACTGCAGAGCGGTAAGGTTCGGGCTGGTATTGTTTTCGTAATCGATTTCAATTCCAACGCCGAGCTGCTTTGCCAGATTCGCGGCATTGGTTCCCAGTTGCGCTCCGTTGGTGCTCAGCGCGGTGTCCCAATCGCTGGTGTAAGTGATGCCGCCGATCGAAAGCATCACGCGAATGTTGTGACTGGTGAAGTAGCTGACGACCGCGGAGTTCATTCCGATGGGAGCGCCGTTCACGGTCTGCGAGTCGTTAGTCTGATTCAGCAGCTTCAATGGATTCACGAAGCTCAGCACCACCAGGTTCACCGACGGCGTGCCGTCGCCGCGGTCAATCATCCAGTGATTCGCAGTGTCGAAGTTAGTCATGTTCCGTACCGTTCCCCACGTACAGAAATCATTGCTGCAATGCCACGCGCCGTAAATTTCCATTTGCGTAGCGCGTGCGATCGTGGCGGACAACAAGAGACATATTCCCACCACCGCTGGCAACCAGAGCTTTCTGAGCATCGAGGCCTCCATCCCGCCTGAATTGCTGGGCTTGCGCTCTGTATCTATAGTGGTTATGAGTGAATTGTCAATCACGGAAATTACCGAGGCCGTGCCACCGGGATCTGGCGCCGCCGGGCGGCACTTAACAGTGGCTTTGAGTGGTCGCTTAAACCTGTAAACTGGCCGCCTCGGAAAGCGCCGCGCCCTGTTAAAATCTACTCATGTGCAGCGCCCCGGGTACCGCGTGGCTGGCGAACATTCGCCTCCACCCCATTAAAGGCCTTGATCCTGTCAGCGTGCCTGAAGCCCGCATCGGCCCGAACGGCGGGCTGGAACTGGACCGCGTGTGGGCACTGTTTTCAGTGGATGGGCAATGGATCAACGGCAAACGCACCGCTGCCATTCATCACATTCGTGCTGAATATGACCCTCTGGTCTCGATGGTTACGGTTTCGGGCGATGGGAAAACGTCCAACGGTTTGAAGCCGGCGCGCTTCGCGTTTCCTGCCGGTTACGAACAAGCCGCGGCATGGTTCTCGGAATATTTTCAGCAGACCGTCGTGGTGCGTCACATACCGGAAGGCGCGCCCGACGATGGCCTGGCCCCTGGACCGACCATTGTTTCGACGGCCTCGCTGCAGGCCGTCTGCGAATTTTTTCCTGGCATTGAATTGCACGAAGCGCGCGAACGGTTCCGCACGACGCTGGAAGTGGATGGCGTACCCGCGTTTTGGGAAGATCAACTGTTCGGCGAGCACGAAAATTATCCGGTGCGATTTAAGATTGGCGAAGTGGCGTTCGAGGGCAGCAATCCCTGCGCGCGCTGTCCCGTCCCGCCGCGCAACCCCCGCACCGGCGAGAACCTGGTCGGCTTCCAGCGAAAATTCAGCGAAATGCGCCGCGCTGGGCTGCCGCCATCATCCCCCGCCGCCCGCTTCGACCATTTCTATCGCATGGCCACCAACACCCGCGTCCCCAGCACCGAACAAGGCAAACTCCTGCGCCTCGGCGATGCGCTGGTGCTGTAGATTCACATTTTTTTTTGGAACATCTGAAGCTGGTCGGTGTCCACCATCGAGGAGAATCCATGTCTCTGCCGTCCGCAGGCCGGGATTTCTAAAGGAGATGAAGCGGCTCGCGTCGAACCTCTCGATACACAACTAGTGCGCTGCCGGAGCTTTCGGCAGGATGTCTTTTTCGAGCATCTGTTCTTTGCGATACACCAGGGAATTTATATCGTACGGGGCCAGTTCAAATCCGTGACCGTGTGTGATCGCGTCCGTGGGGCACGCTTCCACGCAATAACCGCAAAAAATGCAACGCGAATAATCAATGTTGTAAACCGAAGCGTAGCGTTCCCCAGCCGAGATGCGGTTGGCATCGGTATTTTCCGCGGCTTCGATGTATATGCAATTCGCCGGGCAGGCGGCCGCACACAGGAAACACCCCACGCATTTCTCGAGCCCATTCTCGTCGCGATGCAGAACGTGAATTCCGCGATAGCGCGGCTGGAAATTTACCGGCTCTTCCGGATAACTTTCCGTCGCGGATTTCCGGAACATCGTCCGGAACGTCACGCTGAAACCGTTGAACATGGTCCGGAAAACGTCATACACTTCACGAATCGGGGATGCCATGAAGCGAGTTTAGCAAACCCCGGGAATACGGGCAAACAAGCGCCAGCTACGCGGTCTGCGCTCGCCGCGCGGTAAGCGCCAGAGCAATCTGTTTTCCGTGAAATCGGCCGTTTTCAATGAAAATCTCGCTGGTGTGTCGTCCGCCGATGACGACACCCGCCAGATATACACCGGGAACATTGCTTTCGTGCGTCTCCGGATCCATGTCCGGTTTTTTCGTCCTCGGATCAAGCTTCACTCCCAGACTTTCGATAAAATCAAAGTCGGGATGATATCCCGTCAAAAGAAAAACCTGTCTCGCCCGGAGCTTCTTTCTTCCCTGCGAATTTTCGATCATCACTGCTTCGGGTGTAATTTCTTTCACCACAGCGTTGAAGTGCATCGGGATCTGGCCAGCTTTAACTCGATTCTCAATATCCGGCCTGACCCAGTATTTAATGGTTGACCCGAGCTCCGCGTCGCGATGCACCATGGTCACTCGCGCGCCGTTGCGCCACAAATCCAGCGCGGCCTCCGCCGCCGAATTCTTTCCACCAACCACCACTACGTCCTGATTCCAATATGCGTGCGGTTCGGTGTAATAGTGCGAGACGTGCGGAAGCTGCTCACCGGATATGCCAAGCTCATTTGGCAAATCGTAATAGCCGGTCGCCACCGCGATTTTCGTCCCGTGATATGCGGCCGTCGATCCGTTTTCTGTCTTCGTGGACACCACAAAGTTGCCGTCTCTTCCGTCGAGTTTCATTACCTGCTCATAAAGCCGTAACTCCAGCGCAAAGTGCTCCGCGGTCTTGCGATAATACTTGAGCGCTTCCATGCGCGTCGGCTTTTCCGCTGCGCACACCAGTGGCAAATCTCCGATTTCGAGCAATTCCGGCGTTGTGAAAAACACCATGTTGACGGGATAGTGGTACAGCGAGTTGCAGATTGCGCCTTTGTCGATCACCAGCGCCGTCAACCCGGCTCGAGTCGCTTCAATCGCGCACGCCAGGCCGGTAGGGCCCGCTCCAATGCAGATCAGGTCGTATTTCTTCATAGATTTTTAGTTTGCCGAGGGATTGCCGGAAATGCAAATCGGGCGCGAAGCCGGAGCTTCGCACCCGATTGTACTGCGCAATCTACTGAGAAAACCCCCGCGTTAGTCGACTCAGGCCGCCGTGGAATCCGCGTTCGACGATTCGGAGGCGGTCCCTTCCAACTGCGACAGAATCTCGCGCAAAGTCAAAATCAATTCGTCGCGCGAAACGTGGCTCTTTTTGAACTGAATGCGAAACTTGAACGCGTCGTTCTGTGGTTCGAAGTGAAAAATAAACGGTTGCGGCCTTTGCGGACCGTTCTGTTCTTCCCGCCGTTCGCGGCGGGCCTCATCGCGCGTCAATCCGCCTTGCAGAATGCGCTGAAACATCTCAATCATTTTCTTTTCCGTCGGCTGTCGGGCAATCTGCAGCAGCAGCGACTTGGACGTCACACCGTTTTCGATACATTTCTTGCGCAACAATTCCGGGATATTCAGCAGCGACAGTGTTTCCGTCACTGACGAGCGCGCGCGACCGATCTTCTTCGCCATATCCTCGTGCGTGTATTCGAACTGTGAAGCCAAGCGTTGCAACCCATCAGCTTCTTCGAACGCCGTCAAATCCTTACGCTGAATATTCTCGATCAGCGCGATTTCCAACGTTTCCGCGTCGTCAACCGTCTTCTCGATGCACGGCACTTCGCGTAGCCCCGCCGCGCGCGCTGCGTGATAACGTCGCTCACCCGAAATAATGTAGAAGCAGCCTTCGCCGGCGATAAAGCGCACCAGCAGCGGCTCCAACACTCCCTTTTCGCGGACAGATTCGGTAAGTTCGCGCAGATCGCCCAGTGCTTTTCGTGGCTGTTCCGGATTCGGGCGGATTTCATCCACACGAATCATGCGGCCCACTGCGGCGCCGCTGTAACTGGTCAGTTGCTCGATGTAGTGCGCGTCATGCCGCATCTTCAGCGTGACGGGCAACCCTGCTTTCTTCAACACGTTGGATAACCTCCGCGGCAAGTTTCTTGTATTCGATCGCGCCCGGCGATTTAGGCGCGAACGTAAGAATCGTTTCTTTGTAAGCCGGACTCTCTTCAAGCCGCACGTTTTTGCTGATCTTGGTCTTGAACAAAACCTCGCCAAACACGGTACGGATTTGTCCGTGCGTGTCGCGCGAAATGTTTGTCCGCTTGTCAAACAGCGTGATGACCACGCCCAGAACCTTTAATCCAGGATTCGGCCGCGCGCGAATCCGCTCGTACGTCTCCAGTAGATCGTCAGTTCCTTCAATCGCAAAGTAAGCGGCCTGAATCGGCACCAACAGGTGAGTGGAGCTAACCAGCGCATTCACGGTCAAAATTCCCAACGAAGGCGGCGTATCCAGGACGATGTAATCAAAATCTTTCGCTACAGGAGCCAACGCATCTTTCAACCGATACGGCGCGTCGAATTGTCCAGCCAGCACTTGTTCCAACTTCGCCAATGCCAATCGCCCGGGACCAACGAACAGATTCGGATCTTTCGTTGGCTTGATGATGTTCGCCATCGGAGTGCGCGTATCACTCAACACGTCGAACATCGACGCAGACACTTCGCCCGCAGCGAAAAATGCAATTGTGGAATTTGCCTGTGGATCGAGATCGATGAGGAGTGTTCGTTTGCCGCGATTTGCGATAGCTGCCGAGAGATTGATCGCCGTAGTAGTTTTTCCGACTCCGCCTTTTTGGTTGGCAATCGTGATGATGGCGGTCATTCCGATGCGCCTCCGTTCGCACGGCGCGCAATCTGTCTTGCGCTCCGGCAACCGGCTTCCCAGATGTAGGTGCCGTCCGTGATGAGCCCCCTATAGATAGGCATACAATACGTTCGTAACCGATTGAAGCGCAAGGAAAAAGTGGAATTTCACGCCTCTGGCGGTGGAAAACTCATCCAAGAATTCCCAACTGAGGGATCGATTCTGAGGCAAGCCAGAGCGGGACCAGTCTAGAAATCCAGGCCCCAATAATCTTCGGGCGGATTCTGTAGTTCCAGCCCTAATTCCCAGCCTGTGCGCCCTTCGTGCCCACGCCAAATGAGGACCGCCTTACAAACGTTCTTGTTCACCAGATTCACCAAATCCAGCTTTTGCCCCACCGGAAATCCCTGCGGCACCACCGCCAGGCAGCCGGTCGGACTGATGTCCACCGTCCATCCTTGCGCCGAGTGTCGTTCGCGAGCTTCTTCCCATTCAATCGCCACGGGAACGCGAGAGTTCACGCGCTTCCCCGCACGCAATTGCTTCATTCTGAGTTCGAAACTCTGTTCACTTCCGCCTGACACAGGATTCTCCTCTAGAACACACTCATGCCCTGCTGTTGAACAATCCAGTCGTTGCTTTAATTCAGAGTAGACGACGTAACCGGGGTGGTCAATGCATTGCCGATTCCTGCTCTGTGAGTCAGTTACCCCTACAAGGCTTACCGCAGCGCAGACCGGAGGTAGGTCAGCATCCGGTAACCGGCAATGTAGCTGAATGGCATCAACTCCAGCGAATAGTGCCCGCAAGGCAACTCCAGCGTTCGAGGATTGGCACCGTGCTCGTGCAGGGCTTCCACCATGTTTGCGGTCAGCTCTGGCAGAAAAGTTGGATCATATTTGCCATAGACCATGAATGTATTTCGCTTGGCTCCCATGCCCAGCTTTACATACGGCATCGGGCTGACTGGCGCCCAGTATTCGCGTAATTCGTCCACGGTGACGTGTTCGCGCAAGCTTTCCCACACATGATTTGTGGTCATGCCGCCGCTCACTACATCCGCAAAATAAGTGGAAACGTGGAAGAAGCCTCCCGCGTGTACTCCCTGATCATGCATCATGGTGATGTAACCCACCGAAGACCCGATGCTCGTGCCCAAAATCCCGATGCGAGTGTATCCGCTCTGCTCGAGCCAACGCAGACAGCGCTTCGCGTCCTGCACCGCTTGCTGATTTGCTTGTAGGGTTAACCCGATATTCGATCCAACCAACTGGTCGGCGCGCTCGTGGCCCTTCGCCATTCGGCGGTCGTGGTACGGCAAACTCATTTTGAGCGCCGAAATGCCCAGCCGCTGCAGCCATTTGCACAGCCCCCGCTGCCCATGCCACTTCGCGTTCCAATTTGGCAATACCAACACCGCCGCACGTTTTTCCTTCGCGGGAAACAGTTGCGCATGTACTGTGTTATTTTCTGCCCAGGGAGACTTAATCGACGAGCTAAACGTGAGGACATTCTTGGAATCGAGCCGGTAATCCTCAGCCGGACCGGTTTCGTACCAAGCCCTACTGTTTTCTAAGGCGTGGCGCGCGCATTCCGCAAAAAATCCCCGCGGATTAGCTTCCTCCGGGCTACCCCCGACGTGCTCCGCACCCCATTCAAAAGGACGCACGCGCCGGTTATCGTCGGTCGTCCATCGCCGGTGCTCATAGCGGCGAATTCTCTGTTCGAACCAATTCATAGCGCTCTCTATTCAATATAGCCCAGCCATTCGAGTCCACAAAATCGCGGTTTCCTCGTTAGGCATCGGACACGCTGCGCCGCGTCTCAATTGAGGCCGTCACACTCCTATGTCAAAGTAAAAGTGTGATCATTGCCGCATTTTTCCTGTTCGGACTCTTGATTGGTAGCTTTTTGAACGTCTGCATCACGCGGATTCCTGCAGGTGTCTCCATTGTGTTGCCCGGGTCGCGCTGTCCGGAGTGCGGTTCTGCAATCAAGGCATACGATAATGTTCCGGTACTTAGTTGGATCCTGCTGCGTGGCAAATGCCGCAATTGCCATACACCGATTTCCGCCATGTATCCGAGCATCGAGTTCGTTACCGGACTGCTTTTTGTAGCCTGCTACCTGAGTTTTGGCATCTCCATCGTCACGCTTAAGTGGCTTTTTTTCAGCAGCATCCTGGTAGTTCTCATCGTTACGGACTATCGCGAGCGCATCCTGCCCGATCTGGTTAACTGGTTCGGCGTCGGTCTCGGTGTTGCCTTTGCCATTCGCGTGCCTCCGGCGGATGGCATGGCCCGCATGTTCCTCGGTCGCCACCTCAGTGCGCTCCTGCCGCGCTGGGCTCCCGGAGTTTTCGACGCCATCCTCGGCGCGCTTTTATGCGGAGGCCTTCTCTGGGTAGCAGCTTTCTTTTACAGAATGGTTCGAGGCCGCGAGGGCATGGGCTTTGGTGATGTCAAAATGATGTTTATGGTGGGCACTTTTCTAGGGGTGCGCGGTGCCTTCCTGACCATACTGTTGGGAACGCTACTTGGGACCGTCATCGGGGTGGGCGTGATTCTGGTCCTCTTCGCGTCAGGCTGGAAGACCGCCTTAGCCCGTCGGGCCAGCCAGATGGGTTTGGGCACTGTCGGAGGCCTTCGCTGGGCCATTGCCAGCCGATACCAGCTTCCACTCGGCACTTTTCTCGGTATCGCCGCGTTCCTGATTATGTTCTTTGGACCCTGGACCAGTTCGCGTTGGTCGCTGTATCCGCTTGGCTAGAGATCGCTCATGCCCTCGCACTTCCTCACTTTCGTGCTTCTTCCCCGCCAAGCTGGAGTTCCCTTTCCCTGGCTGTTTTTTGTGATGACCGCACTGATCCTTGTCGGCAGTTTAGGCCTTGCGTTTTTCCTGCTCCGCCGCACTCTCGGTCAATCCGTCGGCAACGAAGTTCCCGACCACGATCCTGTTCCGCGAGCGGAAAACGTGCCGGCATTTATGACCGCCTCCATGCAGGCGGTCATTTTGAAACTTCGCGAACAGGAAAAAGAACTAGAGCGCCTTCACAAAGCGGAACGTGAACGCGCCGAAAACACCGCTCGCCTCAGTGAAGAAGTCACGCGCAATATGCCCGCAGGCTTGATTGTGATCGGCGCCAATGGCCTGATCTCCGGCTCCAATCCCGCCGCCGAACAGGCGCTGGGTATTAAGGGTCTGGTGTTTCGCCGCTTCAGCGAAGCGCTGGGCGAAACCAGCACGCTGACCGGCTTGATTCAACAGTGCCTCGCGGAAGGAAAGATTTTTCGCCGTGAACAAGCTGAGCACATCGCTCCCGACGGCAGCCATCGCGAACTCGGCGTCACCATTTCCCCCATCCGCCGCGGGCAGGAAAAAGCCACCGGCGCAATCTGCCTGCTCAGCGATCTCACCGAACTGGCATCGCTGCAAAAGCAGATGCAACTGCGCGAAAATCTCGCCGCCCTTGGCGAACTTTCCGCCGGCATCGCGCATGAATTTAAGAACGCTCTGGCCACGATTTCCGGCTACGCGCAAATGATTCAATCCGATCCGAACGCCGCCGACACACCTGAAAACGCCGGGAAAATTCTCGATCAAACCCGTAGCATCACTCACGTGGTTACAGAATTCCTGCGTTACGCCCGGCCGCTGGAGATTTCGGAGGAGGCGGTCGCTCTTCGTCCACTTCTCGATCGCATCGTCGGCGAACTCAAGGAACTTCAGCCACTCGTGCCAATCACCATTGACGGCGATTTTGCCGAGATTGCAGGCGACGAGGGCCTGCTTCGTCAGGCGTTCCTGAACCTTGCTCGCAACGCCGTCGAAGCCGCCTCCAGCCACGCGGCCATCCCGTCCGTAATTCTTCACGGTGAAACGGTTCATTCCGCCGATGAAAACTTTCAGCGCCTGCGCATCCTTGATAATGGCCCGGGCATCCCGGCCGACGCTCTTCCCAAACTCTTTCGTCCTTTTTTCACTACAAAAGTGAATGGCACCGGCCTCGGCTTAGCCGTGGTGCAAAAGATTCTGTTGCAACATGGCGGCCGGGTCCTAACGCAGAATCGACCGGAAGGCGGCGCGGAGTTTATCGTTACGCTACCCGCGACCCGTACGATTTCAGAGGCTGTAGAATCAAAAGAGGTCACCATCTAAGGGAATGGGGACGCAATGCGCGCCCCGGAGGTAGTGCCGTGCGCACCATCAAATTGCTTCTAACCAGTCTTCTCGCGCTCAGCTTGACTTTTGCCGCGTCCGCTGCACTTGCCCAACAGGACCAGTCGAACACCGGGGATCCGGTGGCTGACGCCGCTCGCAAAGCTCGGGAGGAGAAAAAGACCGCTCCGAAGCCGAAGAAAGTTTTTACCGATGACGATGTTGCGCCGAAGGCAGCGGCCAATGTCCCCGCTTCCCCCGAGACTCGACCGACTTCCGATAAATCCGGCGATGGCACGGCGCAAGCTAAAACTCCCGGTTCCAAGGCCGACGCGTCCGAGAAAAACGAAGACCCCAACTCTGAAGCCGCTTGGCGCAAGCGCTTTGCTGCACAGCGGAGGAAAATCGCCGATGCCGAAGAGGCACTCAGTGTGCTTCAGCGTGAAGCCGAAAAAGCCGACCTGCAGTATTACAGCGATCCGCAAAAGGCCATGCAGGAACAATATACGCGCGCGGACATTAACGAAAAGAATGAAAAGATAGCCGCCAGAAAAAAAGAGATTGCCGATCTCAAGCAGCAACTCAGCGATATGGAAGACCAGCTTCGCGCTGCCGGGGGCGATCCCGGCTGGGCGCGCTAACCGGGTTGAACGGGAAAAACTCCGAGCCTATCCCGATTCCCGAGGGCCGCGCTCTGCACGTGTACTTTCGGAATTTTTGAAACCGATGGAACCTTTACTTCTGGTTGAAGACAAGACCGAACTCCGCGCCATGTTACGCAAAGCGCTGGAGCGCAACGGCTTTCGCGTCGAAGAAGCGGCGGACGGTTCCGCCGCAATTCAGAAAATCCGCGCAAAACGGTTTCAGATGGTCGTCACCGATCTGAAAATGCCTGGCGCATCTGGCCTCGATGTACTGCGCGAATCCAAACAAGCGGATTCCACAATTCCCGTCATTCTACTGACCGCTTACGGCTCCGTCGAAGAAGCCGTCTCCGCCATGAAGGAGGGCGCGTTTGACTTCATCCAAAAACCGGTCGACCTTGATCATCTGAAGCTTCTCGTCGAGCGTGCCACCCGCCAGCAGGAATTGCTGCGCGAAAATCTGATCCTTCGCGAGGAATTTTCCTCGCGCTATGGCTTCCCGCGCATCGTCGGCGAATCCGATGTCATGAAAGCGGTTAGCCATCAACTACAACGCGTCGCGCCTACCGAGGCAACCGTGTTGCTTCTCGGCGAAAGCGGCACTGGCAAGGAGCTCTTCGCCCGCGCCGTTCACCATCTTTCCAATCGCCGCGAGCAGCCCTTCATCGCACTGAACTGCGCGGCCATCCCTGAAGGCCTCGTCGAAAACGAACTCTTCGGCCATGAACGCGGAGCCTTTACCGGAGCCGGCAATCGCAAAGCGGGCAAAATCGAAATGGCTCAGCGCGGCACTTTGTTTCTGGATGAAATCGGCGAACTCCCCCTGGCCAGCCAGGCCAAGCTGCTTCGCGTACTTGAGGAGCGTTGCTTCGAACGCGTGGGCGGCACGCAGTCGATCGAAGTGGACGTCCGCATCATCGTCGCCACCAATCGCGATCTAGCGGCCCGCGTTCGGGAAAAACTATTTCGCGAAGATCTCTACTTCCGCGTCTCGGCCGTGCCTCTCACCATTCCACCGCTGCGCGAACGAGCCGACGATCTTTTTCTGCTCTCCTCCGATTTCCTGGAAAAGTTCGGTCGTGAATTCGGCAAAGGACAACTTTCCCTCACCGAAAGCGCTCGTAGCAAACTGCGTTTGTACCCGTGGCCGGGCAACGTGCGCGAATTACAGAATGCCCTGGAACGCGCGGCAATCCTCACTGACGGCCCGGAAATCACGCCGGAACTATTGCCGTCCATTGTGACTCCCGTTCGAACCGAAAGCGCTCCCGCAAACCTCGTCCCCGATTCCTTCTCCTGGGAAGGCAGTCTCGAGGACGTCACCAATCGCGCGCAACTGCATGTCGAGCGCATACTTCTGGAAAACGCTCTCCGCGAATGTCGTTGGAACAAAACTCGCGCCGCCGAAAAATTGGGCATTGCGCCCAAAACCTTGCTGGCCAAAATGCGCGCCACGGGATTAGAAACTCATTATCCCTCTCGATCGTAAACGCCGGTATTCTTCCGCCCCGTATGCAACGCCACCGTCCCGCCCGTCCACAGCCGCGCTTCAGCCGCTTCGAATCCGCCGCCGATCATCAGTTCTCTTAGCTCCACCGGCTGAAAAAACCGCGCCACGGACTTGGGCAAATACGTGTACGCCGACTTATCACCGGAAATCATCGCACCGATTTTCGGCAATACCGCGCGAAAATACCACCGGTACAAATCCCCAAACCATCCGGGCATCGGTTCTGTAAACTCGAGAATCGCAATCGTCCCGCCGGTCTTCAACACACGCCGAATCTCGCGCAATCCCGCCTCATAATTCGCCAGATTGCGAAATCCAAATGCCGTCGTCACCAGATCAAATGTGCCATCCGCAAATGGCAGACTCAACGCATCGCTCTCCACAAACGGAATCGCCCGCTCTCCATTTTCCGTGTTTGCCTCGGCCGCTTTCGCCCGCGCGCGCACCAGCATGGTGTGGGCAAAATCCGCGCCCCACACTCGAGCCTTCCCCCGCCGGGTCAAAGCAAACGCTAAGTCACCGGTTCCGCAGCACAAATCCAGAACCTTCGCATCGTCGCGCTCCAGAATCGGCCGCAGAATTTTTGCCGTACGCGCACGCCACACCCGGTCCATCTGCAGCGACAAAATGTGATTCAACAGGTCATATCGCGGCGCAATCTGCGTAAACATCTCGCGCACTCTGCGCGACGCATCGGTCTCGTTCGCCGCCCCTTCCGGACGCGTCCCCTCGCCGGCCGGTGCCCCACACGTCGGTTTTACCTGCGGGTCTTGCCTCTTACCCATGCAGCACCGGCCGCGCCTCCGCCACCGGCGCCGCCACTCGCAAAACTAATTCCAGTTTCTCCAGCGATTGCGCCTCATAAGTCGCCGCCTTCCCGATACGCGGTGTCAGTACAAATCGCAATCTCCCGTTGCGCGCCTTCTTGTCCGATCCCATCAACTCAATCAGCCGCTTCGCCGGCACCTCGGGCCACGCTGGCAATTTCCCCATCCTCCGTATCAGCGAAATAATCCGCGAAGCGTCCGCCGCCGGCGTAACTCGAATCTCGTGTCCATACAACGCCGCCGCCATCATTCCCCAAGCCACCGCTTCGCCGTGTTGATATTTCTTGTAAGCCGTCGCACTCTCCAGCGCATGCCCGAAGGTATGCCCAAAGTTCAAAATTTCCCGTAACCCGGATTCCCGCTCATCCTTACTCACGACTTCGGCCTTAATCTCCACCGACCGCGCAATCACATGTTCCAAAACGCGTGCATCACGCCCCAATAATCGCTCGAAGTTCTTTTCCAAAAACGCAAACAATTTCGCATCCGCAATCACGCCATACTTGATCACTTCCGCCAACCCGCCGCGAAATTCCCTTTCCGGCAAAGTCCTAAGCGCATTCGTATCCACCAGCACCAGCAGCGCTGGGTAAAACGCTCCCACCAGGTTTTTCCCTTCCGGCAAGTTCACGCCGGTTTTCCCGCCGATCGCGCTATCGGTCTGCGCCACCAGCGTCGTTGGCACCTGCACCAGCGCCACGCCCCGCAAATAACTCGCCGCGGCAAATCCCGCAACATCCCCCACAACTCCGCCACCTACCGCAATCACCGCCGCCCCACGGTCCGCACCAGCCTTCACCAGACTCCGCGCAATCGCTTCCACGCTCTGCAGGTTCTTGGCCGACTCCACATCGTCAAATGTATGCACACGCGCGGGTTTGGCTCCACCCAGTCCTCTCAGCACTTTCTTGCCTACCGCTGCCCACACTCTTCGCGAAGTCACCACGTGCAGACTCGAAAACTTTCCCACTCTCGCGATCTCGCGCGACAGCCGCGCCAGCGCACCCGCTCCGCACACAACCGCATACGTTCCCGCCGCGGCCTTCACCAAAATGCGTTTTGTTTTCATCATGGAAATCTTCTTAACTCTAGCACACGCCGCATCTTCGCCCACGCCAACGCACCCTTGCACGATTCCAAAATTGTTCCTACCATACTTGAGGTCTAAGCGTTTGGTATTACAAACCTTAGCTTGAATGCGTCCGCTAGAAACGTCTCACATGACCTCGTCACCCAATACCTACCAGGCCGACTACGCCGTGGTAGGTTCAGGCGTCGCCGGCCTGCGCGCCGCCATTGAACTCAGCAGCTCGGGCAGCGTCCTGGTTCTCGCCAAATCCAATCTTAGCGATTCCGCCACTGCCTGGGCGCAGGGCGGCATTGCCGTGGCCCTCAGCGACGAAGACGAAATCGCTTTGCACGAGCAGGATACCCTCAGCGCAGGCGACGGCCTCTGCCGCCCCGAATCGGTAGCACTCCTGGTCGAAGAAGGCCCTAAGTACATTACTCAACTCATCGAATGGGGTACCGAATTCGATCGCGCTGGCACGAAGCTTGCCTTCACCCGCGAAGCTGCGCACAGCCGCTCGCGCATCCTGCACGCGCACGGCGACTCCACCGGACGCGAAATCAGCCGCGCTCTTCTCGCTCGGGCGCACAAAATCCCGCACCTCCACCTTCGCGCGCACTCTTTCACCACGAGCCTGATCCTCGAGGAGGGCCGCACCGTTGGCGTTCGCTTCATTGACGAAAACGATGGCTCGCTCCACGAAGTTCGCGCGCTCGCCGTTCTTCTCGCCACCGGCGGCCTCGGCCAGATCTATCGCGAAACCACCAATCCCGAAGTCGCCACCGGCGACGGCATGGCCATCGCCTACGAAGCTGGCGCCGTTCTCTCCGACATGGAGTTCATTCAGTTCCATCCGACTGCTCTGGCCATCAAGGGCGCGCCTCGCTTCCTGCTTTCCGAAGCCCTTCGCGGCGAAGGCGGCATCCTCCGCAATATTCTTCTCGAACGCTTTATGAAGCGTTACGCCGAAGCTCAGGAACTGGCCCCGCGCGATGTAGTCGCTCGTGCCATCGTGAGCGAAATGCATCGCACCAGCGCCCAGCACGTTTATCTCGACATGACGGCCAAGTCCGCCGAATTCCTGCAAAAGCGTTTCCCGCGCATCTACTCCACCTGCCTCGGCTACGGTCTCGATCTCGCCACGGATATGGCGCCAGTCTGCCCCGCTGCTCACTACATGATGGGCGGAGTCAAGACCGATCTCTGGGGCCGCACTTCCATCCCCGGCCTCTACGCCACCGGAGAAACCGCCGACACCGGTGTCCATGGCGCGAATCGCCTGGCCAGCAATTCCCTTCTGGAAGGTTTAGTCTTCGGCGCGCGCAGCGGCCAAGCTATGACTGCCGACCGCGGCTACGCTTTGGACAAGCTTCAAAATGGCGCGCACCCCGTGAAGTACAAAGCATCCACTCTACCCGGCAACCCAGCTCCCAGACCCGACGGACATGAACATGATGGAGCGGGCGGTCATGCATCCGGTCACGCGACATCCGCCGTGAATCATTCGCACTCGCCGGGTCACTCATCGGGGAATTCATCGGGAAATTCGGCAACCTCGCGCTCCAGCGTGGCGCACTCCGCCAAGTTGGCCGCCGCTGCTGCTGCTTCGCGTTCCGCCGCCACGCATTCTACGAAATCGGCAGTATCCGCCGCCGTGCCTTCTTGGTCCGCACGTTACTCTGCAAAATCGGCGACAGCAGTTTCCGCTCCGCGCGAAGAATCAGTTCCCTCGCCCGCCGTAGCAACAGCACTAGCGCAAATCCGCGACCTCATGTGGCGCCACGTCGGCATCATGCGCAACGGCCAAGAACTCTCCGCCGCCGTCGCTTTCCTCGACAATATGAAACTTCCTCATTCCGAGCGTCCCGGCCGCCACGATTACGAACTCTCCAACCTTCACAGCCTCGCCCTGTTGATGGCCCGCTCCGCCTTAGCCCGCGAAGAATCCCGCGGCAGCCACTACCGCTCAGACTTCCCCTACCGCGACGACGACCTGTTCCAAAAACACTCCCTCGTGCAACGCGCCAAAGACGTCACCTTCCAGCCCTAGTGGCGTCTGTAATCACCTTTGGGTTGCTTAGGGAGCACTGCAGCGAGACGTCGTTACGGGAGCAAAACTTTGCAATCGATTATTTTGAGAAGAGCGAGAGCGGAGCCGGCGTTAGCTCCGATCCAACTGTGACCGGTCTTGCTCCGTCGGCTCCGCTTTCACGCATAGTGAGCGGCGAACGAATCTGTCCTTTGGAATTGGCTCGAAGATCAACCTTGCGCGGTTACGCTCACAGCCAAGTACTGGCCGTCATTCATTGCCTGATACTCCACGGTCACGGCTGTTCCCTCCCGCACTTGGCCCTTCACTTGAGTGTTCTTGTCCACCAAGAAGTCCATCTTCTTGTTGCTGTTTCCAGTCACTTCCAAACTGAACGAACCGCCTCCGTTTCCAATCGAAGCCACCTTTCCAGTGACGGACTTAACCGCCTGTTGTTGCGATTGTCCGCCTTGCTTCCCTTCTTGCTGTTGGGCCACCGAACGGGCGTTCGCGGATACCCCTAGAACCAGCAGGCCTGCAAGAGAAGCGCAAAAAACAGCTTTCCGGATCATAGACATAGGCATAAGCCTCCTTTTTGAATGGAGGGTGGGGTCAGGATTCTTGTGCAGGTTCCCTTCCAGTTTCGAAGCTATACGGCGCAGTCTGCAAAAAAGTGCGGAGCGCTTCACTTCCTTTGACCCACACGCCTTCCAACGCCGTCTTCCTTCCGCTCCCGCGAACTTCCCAAATTCAATAGCGTCCCATCCGCCCTATAAGCGCGAACTTTATTCACACTACACCTCGCTTTTCCTCAGGTGAACACCGTAGAACGCCCAGAACTCAGCGCGAAAGACATCTTGCGTGGCCTAACCCTTTGCAGGGTTGGCAAAGAATGGGCAGGTGGCGCATCTTTCGACTGCGAAGGACCTCTCGGGGGCGCACCGTTTGGAGTTTGGTTTTCCAAAGGATGCGGGTCTGCCGGTTACTTCTTCCTCACCAGCACCCAGGCAATTCCGGCACTGCCCATCGCCAGCCCCGCAGAAGAAAACAGAACCACTCGAAATCCCGCCAGAAATGCTTCCGACACGTCATTCTTAATGGCCACACGCGTATCGGCATCCAGATTCTTCGGCAACTCCATTCCAGCAAGCTCAATCTCCTTTGACCGAATCTCCTGCACGGCTTC
>Ga0210406_10000095_pt1 | contig 136130 bp, 118 predicted proteins | sample IncBWC30MmetaG_FD_155454 | JGI IMG/M metagenome (GOLD analysis project Ga0210406, IMG submission 155454) | Forest soil microbial communities from Barre Woods Harvard Forest LTER site, Petersham, Massachusetts, United States - Inc-BW-C-30-M | ecosystem: Environmental > Terrestrial > Soil >... | reverse complement strand
ATTGCCGTGGTTGGAGCGATCATCCTGGCCGGCGAATTCCACGAACATCACGCCACGTTGGCCAAGGTGCTTGGCACCATCGCCATCGTCGCCGCCACCAGCAACATCGTTGGCGGATTCCTCATCACTGATCGCATGCTCAAAATGTTCAAGGCCAGCGGGTCCAAAAAAGCATGAGAGCGCTCCTGAACAGTCAGCTTCTTCTGGAAACGATCTATCTGATCGCTGCCATGCTGTTCATTCTGTCCCTGAAATGGCTAAGTTCTCCTGCCAGTGCCCGGCGCGGAGTGCGCGCCGGCGAAATCGGCATGCTGCTGGCAGTGGTCGGAACGCTCTTGCATCACGGAATCGTAGATTACACATGGATCGCGATTGCACTGGTGCTTGGCACAGTCATAGGCGTCCCGCTCGGCTTTGTGCAAATGACTGCGGTGCCGCAGCGAACCGCGTTGAGCCACGCTTTCGGCGCGTTGTGCGTGACACTGGTCGGCACCGCGGAATTTTATTTGCGCGCGCCTGCCGTCCCGAAATTCATGATGGCGGTGCTGGCGCTGGAAATTATTTTAGGTTCGCTGACACTGACGGGTAGCTTGATGGCTGCAGGCAAGCTACAGGAAATTTTGCCGCAACGGCCCATCACCTACAAGGGACAGAATCTGGTCAATCTTTCGCTGCTGGGCGTGGCCATTATCGTTGCGGCGCTGCTGGTACTTGATCCCTCGCGCATGTCGCTTTTTCCGCTGATCGTCGTGATTCCGCTGATTTTCGGCGTGATGATGATCGTGCCCATCGGCGGAGCGGACATGCCCACGGTGATCTCGCTTTTAAATTCCTATGCGGGACTTTCCGCGGCCGCGATGGGATTTGTGCTCGATAGCAAACTGCTGATTGTCGCGGGCGCATTGGACGGCGCTTCTGGCTTCATTCTTTCCGTAAACATGTCCAAAGCGATGAATCGCTCGTTCACCAACGTGTTGTTTGGCGCGTTTGGACAAGAGCAAACATCGGTCGCAGGAAAGGCAGAGGCTAAACCGGTGCGAAGCGCAACGCCGGAAGAAGCTGCGGCGATTCTTGCAGCGGCAAATAAAGTAGTGATCGTGCCGGGATACGGGATGGCAGTGGCACAGGCGCAACACAAAGTGCGTGAACTCTGCGATGCACTGAACAAGCGGGGCATCGATGTGAAATTCGGAATTCACCCCGTTGCTGGGCGCATGCCCGGACATATGAACGTCCTGCTTGCCGAGGCCGACATTCCATACGACAAACTCCTCAGCATGGATGAGATCAATGGCGATTTCGCGCAAACCGACGTGGCGTTGGTGATCGGAGCCAATGACGTGACCAACCCTGCGGCGCGGACGGAGGTAAGCAGCCCCATCTATGGCATGCCGATCCTTGACGTGGATAAGGCACGAACTGTCATGGTCATCAAGCGCAGCATGGGCGCGGGCTTTGCTGGTATTGAAAATCCGCTGTATTACCTGGACAAAACACTGATGCTATTCGGCGATGCGAAGGGCTTTGTCGGCAACATTGTGCGGGAACTTTCCGGCGGAGGGCACGGATAAGGGTGATTGAGGCGCGGTCAGAGCCGGATCAGGCAGAAAAAGAGCCTACGAGGATTTGACTTTGTGTTAGTATGCGCCTCATTGGGCCACGACCAAGGAGCGATGTCCCCCCGTCAGTCGCAGCTAGGGACAGAGGATCGCCACCGTGGATTTGTGACGAGATGGGGATTAGAGCATCAGCCTGTTCAGGGCGTCTCTCCTGCGAAAGGAGGCTCTCTCAACATGAACCGAACCACTGTCGGATCACCGGGAATAGCGCAGGTTGGGTACGAAGAGGGATCGGAGACTCTCGAGATCGAGTTTGTCAGCGGGAAAGTATTCCAATTTTATAATGTGCCTTTGAAGCTTTTCGACCAGCTGATGAATTCCTCTCAAAAAGAACGGTATTACGAGTCCAATATATTAGTACGGTTTCCCTACACGCGAATTCTATAAGTCGCGATCGACTTGCGTGATTTTGGCAGTTCGCAGATGCAGTTCCAACGCATCTCGGTGCCTGCCAAGGGTCTGCAACAGTGTCAAAACGTTCAAGCCCACGCATGCAATGAGCCGGCTTTCATGACACTCGATTGGACGCAAGGTGAACTTAGCGAAGGCCTGCGTTGCTACCGTTCGCAGAAGTTCTTTGCGGCCCACGAGCATTGGGAGAGCGTGTGGCTTACGACAAAAGGGCCAGAGAAGCCATTTTTGCAAGCGTTGATTCAACTGGCAGCGGCTCTCCACCATTTCCAGCGTGGGAACTCACGAGGCGCTGCCTCATTGATGCAGACTGCACTTCATCGGCTTGAGCCACATCCGGATTCCTTCGGAGGCATCGCAGTGGCATCGCTCTGCCAAGGAATTAGCGAATGGCAGAAAAAAGTCAAAACCGCCGACGCACCGCCTGACCTCGTGCCTCCGCAGATCCGACTTTGCAAATAGGCGAACGATATGGCCCGGGCAAACAAAGGGCGCAACGAGCGGCCGGGACAGAAATCGCTGTTCGACTTCAAAGCGGTTGTTACCAATCGCAGAAAGCGAGGCTATAATCCGACCATGGCTGCCGAGTCCGAAACCACCCGCATCGCCGGTATGGTCCCCGACGCATTAAAGCACGAGCCGCGTTCCAAGGGGATCACTACTCCTCGCAAGAAAAAACCGAAAGAACTTGCTGTGATCACCGAATGCTGCACGGGTTGCGCGGGTTCGCCCGCATGTGTGGAGTATTGCCCCGTGGAAGATTGCATGTTTTGGGTGTCGGATGAGGATCATCCGCCGTTTGGCCGCATCCAGATAGATCCGATCCTCTGCATCGGGTGCAAAAAGTGCTTGAGCAAAGGGCCCGATGGGTGCTTCCTGGATGGCTGCCCCTGGGATGCCATCGTCATGGTGGATATCGCCGAGGTGGAAAAAGCCGTTGGAGCGATGTCCTACTGAGCTCGGAAGCTGGGGCTAACGAAACGGCTCAACCATCAAAAAATGAAGAGCAACCGTCAGGGCAGTTTTGCGGCCCTTTGGTGAATCGCTTTCTCGGTTAATTGAGCCTGCTGGCGGATGCGATCGGGAATTTCGGGAGATTCGCGTTGGTAGCTGCGGATGATGGACAGATCCTCGGCTTGGCCGACGAAGTAGAGCGCGCGAAGCGCTTCCCAGATTTGTTCGACGCCAGGATCAACGGTAGCCACTTCAGTTCCTGCAACTGCGGCTCGCTCCCTTGCTGATGAAAGAGTTCGAATGCGCCCGCGGATGGGGGAGCGTACCTCGGTCGTGGATCGACCGTCCTGTAATTTCGCAATCAGGCCGCCTTGATGGATGGAGGTTCCGACGTGGTCGACCTCCACTACACGGCCCGCACTTGGAGCGACAATTCTGGCGGGTTGCAATAGGGCGACAATCTGTGCTCGGCCTGACGCGTCGCCAAAGCGTACAAGAGACAACGCCGCGTTTCCTCGGACAATGGTTGAGGAGTCTTGCAACATTTTCAAGAGCGTTTCGTGGAAGGCCGCATACGACGTATCCAGCCCCATCAGCCATGCATCCGTGTTGCGCACTTCTTCGACCGGGTAGGAGGAGAGTCGCACCAGTTCCGGATACCAATTGGCCGCGCGGACGTCGTGACGCTCCATGCGTTCTCCTAATTGGACCAGCGCATGCTGGATATGCCGCGGATGTTTATCGTCGTTCAGGTATTCGCTGATTTGTTGGTCAGAAAGTTGGCGTCCGAACCAGGTGCTCCACCAAAATAAAAACGGCATCAACACGATCAGCCAAGCGACCAGGAAAAACAGGAAACGATTCCGCGCGGACAGGCGATGGCGGGAGGTCACCGCGTGTGGAGATGCCGCGTCCGAAATTCCTTGCGGCTCATCCTGTGGCTCAGAAGAAATTTGGGAACTCGCCATAGTTTTCCGGGACTCAACCCGCTTTGGGCGCCGGCGGTTCTTTCGGAGGCCCCGTCGTTTTCTTACTCAGGAAAGCCAAAAAACCGCGATCGCGCAGTTCCAAGAACGCGTTTAAGAAGAAGATTCCTGATAGCGTTAGCAGAATCAGGCTCATGAAGAGCCCGTCCACCGTAGTGAGACCCCTTGTAAAGATGATCCACGCAATTCCCGCGAGCGGAATGCAGCCGAGCAGGACGGAAATCAACAATGTTCCGGCAAGCAAGAGACGCTGCAGCTGGCGGCGTTCTGTCATCACGGCTTGAACGACGCGTCCAGGGTCCTGCTTTCCTTCGCGGCGAGCGTCACTTTTTGATCTTGCTCGCCCAGCTTTTCGTGCACGAAGGCTAGGGTATAATCTCCCGGCGGCAAGCCTTTAATCTCGAACTTGCCATCCGGTCCGGTGACCGCATAAAAGGGACTCTTGGTTACGCTGATGTACATCTTCATCCAAGGATGCTGATTGCACTTTACCGGCATCATGATTTCCTCGCGCGCAAAGGTCTTTTCCAGGGACGCGGCCTGTGGAGCCTGCGACTCGTTCCACTCGCGATTGTCCTTTGGCGTAGGGTGAATGTTGTGGGTGGTTGGATCGCTGTTGACGATCTTCACGGTTTGCCCTGCCATCACGCCGAGTACGTGAGGGTGATACCGACATCCGCTCTGATCCAACCCGACCGGTTCACTGGGAGGCGCAAAAGTACGATTGCCCAGCCCCTCTTTCACGTACACGAACACGTTGGCCAAGTTGCTACCAGCTATTACGACATTTTCCGCTGTGTTCGATCCTTTGCAGTTAGGATCTTGACTCATGTCAATTTTTGCGGGTTTCGGAGGAGCACCCTCGAACTTCACGGTACCACTCACCGTGGCCGCCGTCGCGGGATCAATCGGCGCGGCGGGCGCAGTGGCGGCAGGGCTGGAGGCCGAGGGCTGCTCCTCTGCGGGTTCCTTCTTGCTACATCCCGCCACTAAGAGAATGGCGATGAGAACCATGAATACGGAGATTGTCGTAGTTGTTTTCTTTTTCATATTGTTCTGCCCCTCTTCGTTTGTCTGAAAAACTGCTTTGGAACCAAACGCTACTCTTGCGTGCGCCGACTTGCGTCACTCGCGATTTTCACGCGAGATGACGTGCCGTCGCTGGCCGCGCGTGCGCGTCCTAACGAAGCTCCTACCCGCCGCTGCTCCTCAGGCGTAAGTTGAAAGATATAATCCACCAGCAGCTTGGTGTGGTCCTTGTCGTAACCTTGAAACGACGGTGGAGTTGGACCGGAGAAGACCCACTGGTTGCCTAGCTGCTTAAAAAGGCCGGAAGGCATGGAGGTTCCGGGGCTGATGGCCTGTGGGTCGATGATCCATCGCTCGACCCAATCGGGTTTGAGGCGCCCTTTGGCTTGCAGGAAGTTGGGCGCAGTGGCGGTTTTATCGTGAGCGGGATCACCCGTGGCATGACATTTCAAACAAGGCGCGGCCGAGCTGCTGAAGAGGCTGCGCGCCATGTCGGTTTCTCTGGCGGTGAGCGCCGGCCGCTGTTCCGGAACATAAGGGAACGGCTGCCGCGAGAGCGCTTCGAAGAAACGCACCAGCTTGCCCAATTCGTTTTCTGAAAAAGAGAAAGTGGGCATGCGCACCTCAAGATAGGAGCGAATGCCGTTGCGGTTGGTGTCGGTGTCGCTGAGCGACGGATTGGTGAGGAAGCGTAAGAGCCATTGGGGATCGACGCGAGCGCCTTCGGTTAGCAGCTTGGGAGGGAGCTGTTCCTGCACGTCTTGATAACGTGCCAGGTTCATCAGCGAAGTCTTCTGGCCGGGAATCATTTGGTGGCAGCCCATGCAGTTATATTTTCGAACGATCCACCAGCCCTCTTGAACGTCGCGGCGATAGTCCAAAGGCTTGTATTGATAAGTGATGGGAAGAGCGCTTTCCTGGCTGCCCATGAGGAAGGTAGTGAGCGCGCGGACCTGTTCCTTCGTCAAATGCAGATTGGGCATGCGCAGCTTTTCTTCTTCGGGCTTGATTTTGCCTTTGTCCCAGATGTTTGGCTCGGTCAGCTTATGCTCGAAGAAGCCCTTGTGGTCGTACCATGGCTGCTTGGCCGGGCCTTCCGGTAGCCGCGCGAGATCGTCGGGATCGGTGATCGGCTCCCTCCCGCCGCGCTGCGCGGTTTCGGTCAGCAAAGCAAAATCCAGTCGCTCGATTGGTTTGCTGCCTTCCGTGGTCAGCTCCGTGCCGATGCGTCCTTCGTCTTCCAGGCCGGAGATTTCGTGGCAGCCGGCACAACCAAAGTGACGAATCCACTTTTTGCCTTCTTCCTTCAGCTTGGGATCGTCCATGAAAGGGGCGTCTGGATACGAGGAAGGCTCCTGCTTTTTCAATGTGACGAGATAAGTGGCGACATCTTCCGCGTCCTGTCGAGAGAGACGGAGACTAGGCATGACAGTCATGTTCTGGACTTGCAGCTCGTGCCCGTCGTTGGGACATTTGCTGTGGTCCAGATCGAAGACATAAGGCAAGTCCTTTTTCTTGTAATCCTCGGGGCCAATATCCTTCTTCTCGTAGGGACAGTAAGGGCGGGTACGTTCGCGGGCGTTGTGTACCCAGCGGACCAAGTAATCGTAATTGTCCTTTTCACCGACGCGCGTGAGATTGGCGGCAAAGGTTCCACCTTGCACTTGGTCGCCTTCACCAATGGAATGACAGGCGAGGCATCCTCGCGATTCGAAAAGTTCTTTCCCATGCGTTGCGCTGCCGGGTTTGTGCATGGGTAGTGGGTCAATAAGCGCCGACTGCCATATGTAAGCCGAGATGGATTGTATCTGTTCGTCGTTGAAGCGGAAATCAGGCATCTTGGTGGTGGTGCGGAAGGCGCTGGGTTTTTTCAGCCAGACAGGAATCCAGTTGCGGTTGAGTTTGAGGCGAACGTCCTTGAGATTGGGGCCGACTTTTTTCATGTCTTGGAACAGACTCTTGGTGGTTCGATCGAGTTGAACGATGCGCAAGTCGAGTTTGCTGTTGGTGACTTTGAGCGCGACCGCGCGATCGTTGAGGCGGTTGGCTTCCACATTGGACTCGGCGGTGTCGGCCTGCTTCATGAGGTAGTTGGCTTGCTTGAGGTTGTCTTTCTTTTCTTGTTCGATGAGCTTGATCTGCTGGGCGATGGAAAGCAGATCTTCGGGTTCCTTGTCATAGCCTTCGTAACGATGGCAGCCCACGCAACCACGTTGACGGAAAAGATCCTTGCCCTCGGAAAGAGTCCAGCCGACATCATTGCTCACCAGCACCATATCCGCGGCGTGACAAGTTTGGCAACCCGCCTCCATATTTTCCTTGGGAAACAGTGGCCAGAGCCAGTGTTCGTAATTGCCGTGAGCTTTTTCGACGCTGGTGGTGGCCCGTCCATTGCCCTGATGGCAGGGCGAGCAGCCAAACCTATCAGGGTCGTGAATCTTCAATAAGTCGGGTTCCGGATGGCTAGTGAACGCGTGGGCGTACTCGTCCGCCTTTTTCCCTTTGAGGGACATGGCCACGGAGGCGAGTCTGACTGGCTCGCGAATGCCCATGTGGCAGGATTCGCAACGGTCGACGATGTTGGCTTCCGGCACATTGATCTGGACAATTTTTGGATCCCAGGCTTCGGTCTTGTCCTGCAAGGCGGCAAGTTGCGAAGCGGTCAGGTTCACCATGTGCTCGGAGATGTAGGCGTCCAGCCTTTCTTTCTGCTCGTTGACCGGCTTGATGCTTTCGCCAAGCTCGACGCTAAGCCTCGTACGCTCGTTCCTTAATTCGTTGTAGGTCTCTTCGAGTTGCAGGAAATTGTATTCCTGCTTGCTGCCGTCAGGATATTCGACGCTCGTGACCTCCTGCTTGTATGCGTCGAGATTTCGTTGTTTGCGTTGCTTTGCAGAGTTGCCAGGTTCCGTCTCAATGTCATAGGTGGCCGCGTTGACGTAGGCACGGCGGTCGGTGAAGACGTTCTGGACCGCCAGGATTTTCCCGCCAAGATCGCGCAACTTCTCGTTGATTTCTTTATAGCGCGGTGCGGAGCTGAGCCTGGCTTGCTCGTACGACAATTTGACAGCTTGATATTCGGCGGCGGCCTCGACATCCTTCTGGGAGGCGCTGGATTGCAAGCGTGCGGTTTTAAGGAATGAGGAATAGCGATTTTTCCACTCCTGCTGGAAGGTTTTCCAAGGGCGCTGTCCGAAGTTTTCATCCCACAACGCCCAGAACAAGGTGGCCATAAGCAGGACCGTTGCGACCACATAGTGCGGCGCCAGCGATTTGCTTACGATCGGGTCGTCATCGGTAATGGGCTTCTCGGGCACCAGTTTCTCCTAACAGCACCGCACAGAAAACGCGAACCACTTCACCTCGCGCCAAGCTGGGCCGCAGCGGTGCTGCGCCCCACAAGAGCCGGCGCTAACTACACGTTGAACCATGGCGTAATCCAGACATATTTAATGTGGAACAGAAGCCGCAGCAGCATCTTGATGGGCAAGCCAATCATGGTGAGGAAAAAGACCATCAAAATGGAATATTGCAGCAAACTCTTGCGCTGATAATTTTTAGCGTTGTAGCGGCGATACAGTGCGTGCACTACAAAGCCACCGATGACGAAGAAGCCCCCGACTACCACGGAGCCGAAGATGGCTTTGCCTAGGTTGGATGTAATGCCGAAAATGTCCGGCAAATCGCGATTGACCTCGTAGATGAGGCGGTTGTGATCCCAGGTCTGCCCGGGCCAGAACCACTGCCAGCCCGGACCGCGGATGAAGGTGCCGATGGTGATCATCGATACCCACAAAACGATGAAACCGAACAGGAACGTACTGATCTCAAACTTGCGCTGTTTCCAGGTGTAATAGCCGGCTCCCAGTGGATTGGTGTCAATGTAAGGAATGACCATCAGCCCAAAAATAATGAGCGTGGGCATGATCACGCCGGCAATCCACGGGTCGAAGTACACCAGCATTTCCTGAAGGCCGAGGAAATACCACGGTGCCTTCGCGGGGTTCATGGTGAGGTTCGGATTGGCAGGTTCCTCGAGCGGCGCATTTAACGTGATGGACCAAACCATCAGGATGATACTGACGATGATGGCGGCGAGAAATTCGATACGAAGAAGGAACGGCCAGACGTGGACTTCTTTTTGCCAGCCGGGCTTGAAGGGCCAGGCTTTGCGGTGGTGTGTCTTGGCCAAAGCGGCGTCGCCTTCGAGTCGCTCGATGAGCAAGTCGTTGGCGTGTGCCTGGCGCCAGGCGAGAAAGATGTAGAAGGCGAGCAGTGGAATGAGCGCGATGATCGGCACGTTATCCGGCGCGGATATGATTTCCCAAAGTTGGCGCCAATCCATAGCTATTTCCTTGGCTCCTTGATCTCCGATTCGAGCATCACCGAATTCGGGCCCGAAATTCCGCCGTCCTTACGAACACGCCAGAAATGCACAACCATGAAGATCAAGGCGACGATGGGGATACCAATGCAATGCCAGATGTAAGAGCGGAGTAGCGCGTTCGCATCCACGATCGAACCGCCCAGCAAACCGAAGCGAACGTCATTGTAAGGAGTCATGCCTAATTGCGGGCCGAACGGGCCTTCGTGGCCAAGAAGAGGGGTGGCGCGCGCCATGTTGGTTCCCACGGTCACGGCCCAGAAGCCCAGTTGATCGTCGGGGAGCAGGTAGCCGGTGAAGGAAAGCAACAACGTCAGCACCAGAAGAATTACGCCCACGTTCCAGTTGAACTCGCGCGGCTTCTTGTAGGAGCCGGTGAGAAACACGCGAAACATGTGCAGTTCAACGGCGATAACCATCAGGTGCGCGGCCCATCGGTGCATGTTGCGAAGCAGCTTGCCGAAGGGGACGTCATGCTCGAGGTAAAGCACGTCGCGGAAGGCCTGCACTTTGCTGGGGTGATAGTAAAACATCAGCAGTACGCCAGTAAAAGTGAGTACCAGGAACAAATAGAAAGTGATGCCGCCCATCCCCCAGGTGTAGCTGTAGCGCACGGCGTCACGGTTGATCTTGGCAGGGTGCAGATGCAAAAAAACATTGGACAGGACACCAAGGGCGCGATTGCGAGGCGTGTCGTCGTGCTTGTGGCGGAAGATGGAAGTGTAGACCTGCGTCTTGGTGGGATTCTTGAGGGACTCGACTTGCTCTTTAGCCTTCGCCGGGAGATCGGTCTTCAGCGAGTTGAGAACTTCCTTGATGCGGTCAACGATGCCGACCGATTTGCCGTTCTTGCCGTTCTTGCCGTTTGAGTTTTTCTGGTCGGGCATGGTTTATACCGGTAAGAAGGAGCCCGGGTCACTAAAATGGCTGGGCTGTCCCTTGGGCCACTGATAGAGACGCGAAGTGTCTACGACAATTTGGCCATCGGGCGCCAGTTCAACGTGCGCGCGATCCATCGGACGCGGTGCGGGACCTTCGAAGTTGACGCCTTCGCTGTCGTACCCGCTGCCGTGACACGGACACTTGAATTTGTTTTCGCTGGATTTCCAGTCCGGTGTGCAGCCCAGATGCGTGCACCGGGCGTAGATGACGAAAACGCGATCCGGAGTGCGGTCCACCCAGATGCGGTATTTCTGTTGAAATTTAGTGTCGACGCCCAATGAGTAATCCGAGGGATAACCAATTTTGAATACGGTGGGAGGTTCGAACAGGGTACGAGGCAGGAAAAAGCGCAGGAACGCTATGAACCAGGCGCCGAGAAATGCACTGATGGCGCACCAAGCCAAGCGCCGTCGCTGCTGGTTGATCTGGCTGTCGTCCGGGCCAACACTGGCCACTCCCGCCGCTGCCGCTGCTTTCGAAGTGCCCAGCGCTGGCGTTCCGACGTAGCTGGTTGCCAGCTTGGAGTCAGCAGCAGCAGCCTTCCCTGCATCCACTTTCGTTTTGTCCGATTGAATTTCCTGGCCCGCCAAGCGATACCTCCTGGATGGCTCAACCCATAACTAAACGACGGCCCTGCAATCGGCCGCTCTTTCTCCGTGGATGTTTGTTAGTTGACCGTTCCAATTACATCGCAGCAATGCGCAAGTTTTTCCACGTGCACCGTTGAAATCAATTTGACTGCGACGAGGGCAGGAAGAGGAGAAACTCGCGGTAGTGGAATTGCGGAAGAGACTTCGGAGCACAGGCGTAGCGGACAAATAAATATTAGGTCCGCTGAATTGGAAAAGCACCACATTTACAAATTGCGAGGCCCCCAACATCCCACGGACCCCCCTGGTAACGGCATCATCCTAGTGAAAAGAAAAAAATTCGTCAATGCGTCTTTGCGAATTTTCAGGGCAGCCGGGTTCGCTTGCGCCAGGAGCCCGATACGAGCAGAATTAGTGGCGGGTGCAAGAAGTCGCTTGCGCCCGAGAGAAGCTGTGATAGACTCCCGACCGTTCGTGGCCCCACTGTTCTGATTTCATCAGTTGCAGCAGTGGGAAGACCGAGAATCTCACTCGGGAGGTCGCGCCGTATGGGCCTCGTAATCCTCATCATCATCTGGCTGATTACGCTAATCAGCACTTATTTCTTCGTCGCCAAGACATGGTGGTTGCCGGTGGGAGCATCTGCTGCCGCGGCCGGCATCGACCATTACTTTACTATTACGTTTATCCTGATGGGAATCGTGTTCGTGGCGGCGCAGGGAATCCTGGGGTATTTCGCCTGGAGGTATCGCGACCGGGGCGCGTCTTCCGTCGCCCACTATTCGCACGGCAACAATCGCCTCGAGATCGCGTGGACCGCTCTCACTTTCATCCTGTTTGTAGGATTGAACCTGATGAGCAGTTCCATCTGGGCGTCCGAACGTTTCCGGCCAGCGCAACCTGGTGCCGTGCAGGTGGAAGTCACCGGAATGCAGTTCCAATGGTATTTCCGCTATCCCGGCCCCGACGGAAGGTTTGGCGCAACCAAGCCGGAACTGATCGACCCCTCTTCCGGTGGGGAAGGCGCAGTGGGTCTTGATTCCTCGGACCCCGCATCAAAAGATGATCTCGTTACGGGAACGATGTACTTGCCGGTGGGCCGCGAGGCGGAAGTGATCTTGCGCGCGCACGATGTGATTCACAGCTTCTTCATTCCCGCCATGCGCTTCAAGCAGGACGCCGTGCCTGGCCTGGCGATTCACATGCACTTCACTCCCATATCGACGGGCGAATACGAAATCGCTTGCGCGGAACTATGCGGCCTCGGTCACTACAAGATGCACGGCATGTTGAAAGTGGTCGGCCAGCAGGAGTTTGACGCTTGGCTGGCGGCTCGAGAGGCGGAGAAGCAATAACATGGCCCACGAAGCTCATGCGCATGCTGCGCCGCAAGGGTTTATCCGCAGGTGGGTCTTCAGCCTCGATCATAAGGTCATTGGCCTGCAATATTTTTTTCTCGCGCTAACTGCCGTCTTTGTCGGCATGTTTCTCTCCTTACTCATGCGCATCCACTTAATCTGGCCTAACGTGTCGTTACCGCTTTTCGGAGAGATTAAGCCCGAGACGTATCTCAGTTTGTTGACCATGCACGGCACGATCATGGTGTTTTTCGTGTTAACTACTGCGCCGCAGGGGGGCTTCGGGAATTATTTCCTGCCGATTCAAATCGGCGCTGCCGATATGGCCTTCCCAGTGATAAACATGCTGTCGTTCTGGGTGACGTTTCTCGCCTACGTTGTCATGCTCTCTGCGTTCTTCGTGACGGGAGGGGCGCCACTGCACGGCTGGACCGGCTATCCGCCGTTGAGTGCACTGCCATCAGCTGGACCTGGTCAAGGGCTAGGTGCGGACCTTTGGGTGATCAGCATCGCGCTATTTTGCATCGGTGCGCTCATGAGCGCGTTGAACTTCATTACCACCACGCTGGATATGCGCGCAAAGGGAATGTCGCTGATGCGCATGCCGCTCACTTGTTGGGCCTGGTTCATCACCGCAATCCTGGGACTCTTGGCATTTGGGGTTCTCCTCGCCGCCGGCATTCTGCTGCTGCTGGACCGCGACGCCGGCACCAGCTTTTTTGTTCCGTTGGTCACCGTCAACGGGCAGCTCGCCGCTCATAAAGGCGGGTCACCTTTGTTGTGGCAGCACCTCTTCTGGTTCTTTGGCCATCCGGAGGTCTATATCGCGATCTTGCCGGCCATGGGGCTCTGCTCGCAGTTAGTTTCCGTGTTTTCCCGCAAACCGATCTTTGGCTATAAGGCGATGGTGTACGCGATGTTGTCCATTGGCCTCCTGGGATTCATGGTGTGGGGACATCACATGTTCATGAGTGGAATGAGCCCGTATTCGGCATTCGCATTTTCCGTAATGACCATGGCCATCGGCGTTCCTTCGGCGATCAAGACTTTCAACTGGCTGGGGACGTTATGGGGCGGGCGAATCCGCTTCTCGTCGCCGATGTTGTTTGCCCTCGGATTCGTTTCGCTGTTTGTTTCGGGCGGAATCAGCGGCCCGTTTCTGGCGCAGCCAACACTCGATATCTATTTGCACGAAACGTATTTCGTGATCGGCCACTTCCATCTGATCATGGGAGTGGCGTCCATTTTCGGAATGTTTGCCGCGACCTATTACTGGTACCCCAAAATGTTCGGGCGCATGATGAATGAAAGGCTGGCGCGCTGGCATTTCTGGTTTAGCCTGGTGGGCACCTATTGCATCTTCATGCCCATGCATTACTACGGCATGGCTGCGGGGTTGCGGCGTTACTCTCAGTCCACGGAAGTTGCCTACATTCATAATCTACTTCCGCTGCAAAAGTTCATTACCTTCGCGGCGTTCGTCACCATCGCCGGTCAGTTCATCTTCCTGTTTAATCTTTTGTGGAGCATGAAGTTTGGCAAGAAAGCGAGCGACAATCCCTGGGAAGCTACCACGCTCGAATGGACCACCGCGACGCCGCCCCCGCACGACAATTTCGGTGGCCGCACACCGGTCATTAACCATGGCCCTTACGAGTACAGCGTACCGGGCGAACCTCGCGATTACGTGATGCAAACGGATGCTTTGACCGTGGCAGCACGCTAGAGACTTTGATGGCGACCGTAACGAGCGTCGAGAGCTTTTCCCATCACGGCTTGCCGCAGCTGGAAGTGCGCTTGCGGCGGGCCCGGTTGGGATTGGGGGTGGGCATTGTTGGAATCGCGATGGTGTTTGTTTCTTTTACCAGCGCCTACATTGTGCGTCAGGGGCTACCAACTCTCGACCCGCGTACCAACACCCTGGTTCACGATTGGCTGCCGTTGTCCTTGCCGGCGCTGGTGTTCTTCAACACCGGACTGTTGCTGATCAGCAGTGTGACCATGGAGTTGGCTCGGCGCCAAGTTGCCCGCTTTACCGCGCCGGGTGCCGGTTCCATTCTCAATGTCTTCGCAGGTCGCGAAGGAACAATTCTTTGGCTCGCGCTCACCGTGATGCTGGGCCTTAGTTTTCTGAAGGGACAGTGGACTGTCTGGCGCGAAATGCAGGCAAGTGGCTTCTACGTAGCCACTAGCCCCAACAGTTCTTTCCTTTATCTTCTGACTGGAACGCACGGCGTGCACTTGCTCGGCGGTATTTTTGCGTTGCTGGCATCAGGAGCAACCATGCTGTTGCGGCGGTCGGCGGAGTCGCGCGTGGTTGTCTTGGATGTGGCCGCCTGGTATTGGCATTTCATGACCCTGCTGTGGATTTACATTCTGTGTCTTCTGGAGTTTGCGCGCTAACGGGAGCCAAACATGGCTGAAGCCACATTGCCACATGATTTGCCGGAGACTTACGAGCCGTCGCTGTTCGGGACGTACTCCAAGAAAATCGGCATGTGGTTGTTCCTGCTTTCTGACTCGCTGACGTTTGGGGCGCTGCTGTATTCCTATAGCTACGGGCGCATTTCGATCGCAAACTGGCCGACGCCATTCCATTCCGAAAGCATCGTGAACGCTACGATCATGACGGCGTTTCTGCTCACGAGTTCCTTGACCATGGTGCTGGCCGTGCGTGCGGCGGTAGACGGCGATGCCAAAGCGCAACGCCTCTGGCTTTTGGCGACGATGGCCTGCGGCACGGGATTTGTCGTTCTTCACGGACGCGAGTGGACTCACCTGATTGCCACGGGGCTGACTCTCCCCGTTTTTCCAGCAGTGCCTGGGCATGCTGCAACCGGTGAGTTTGTGGATGTAGCCAAAAGCGTTCCGCAGTTCCCAGCGACCTTCTTCGGCCTGACTGGAATGCATATGCTCCACGTGACCCTGGGCGTGGTTTACCTTGGCGTCGTTGCCTTGCGCCGAAATTTCATTCCTATTCTGCTTCTCTGCTGGCTGGGCGCGTGGCTAGGAACGCCTTCGTATAGCCCGTTCCACTACGGCGCTCACGTGCTGCTAATAGCAGCGATCGTCTGCTCCGTTATTCTGTGGCTTAAGCCCAAAGTTTACGATTCCTCTGACGTGGAAGTTGCAGGACTCTACTGGCACTTTGTGGACCTGGTTTGGATGTTTATCTTTCCGCTGGTCTATTTGATGTCGGCCAGGATTATCTAGGAGAGGCGAAGTTATGGAAGCATTCCAACAAATCATTGCGGAGCAGGCGGCCGAACGACACCGCCATCACGCGAAAGCGCAGTTCTTCTGGGTTTGGGGTGCGCTGCTGTTGATGACGGCAATCGAGGTCTATTTGACCTATCAGAACTTGAAACCCGTTCGCATGCTGACCATCCTTATGGGCTTGTCGATCGTGAAAGCGGCCTTGATCATTGGCTTTTTCATGCACTTGAAATATGAAGTCTCGCGAATGAAATGGCTGACGATGAGTTCCCTGGTCATCTGTCTGGTCCTGATGTCGATCTTTTTCTTTCCGGATGCTTTCCGGATCCTGTATCTTGGAGTGAAATGAGACGTAAGTTCGCCATTCTCAGCGTGTTTGTCTTTCTGTGGACGGCACCCGCTTTCAGCCAAGGGTGCGCCATGTGCCGCAGCTCGGCCGAGGCAACCTCTAAAGACGGGCGAAAAGCTATCAGTAAGGGCGTGGTTATACTTTTGCTGCCACCTCTGGGAATTATGACTGTCGGGGTGTGGATGGCATTTCGCTATGGAAAGAGGCGGGATATCGAGCAAAGCCAACACCCGGGATTTCCGGAATAGAAAAGAAGTGGGAATACGAGGTCCGAAATAGGGTGAGCACTCTGAAGTGCGAGGTGTGGTGGTCGAAGTTTGGCTCATGCGTAATTGCCTGAATGATCGTTCAAGCAGTCCAGCCGCAGAGCGACGATCTCAAAAGGGCAAGCCTCTTACCTCGCGGCCCCCCTTTTCGAGCGTGCTGGACTGCTCTTTCCGCCTTCCTCTCGACATCACCAGGAACTTTGACCGTGCGGAAATCTCTCCTCCTCGCCGCAATCCAGTCGGAAATTTCAGGGGACACGATCTCTCATGCTTCGTAACCCCAGGCTTTTGTTCTGGTATGAGCCACGCCTCAGCGCAGCCCTTGTTTCGTATTCAGTTAAGGTGCCACGCAACCCGGCTTCAGCGGCCCCGGCGATAATGCCGTCAGAGTCGTTTCATCCGGGTAGCTGTAGGCTCCATGCAACGCCGTCGAGGGCGACTGGAACTCGAACCACTGTAGCAGCGCCTCCACCTGTGGATGGTAGGTGAACTGATTCGGCATCGTAATCGGGAAGACTTGATGCGGCAGTCCTTCAATGACGTCACCAACCTCCAGATTGTTTTGGCAGTTTCCGTTCGGTGACAACCACCACGGTGTCGTGTCCGTCGTGGGTAAGCCGCGAACAAGCCCCGCTGCGGCCACAAACGGATCGTTGTAAGTTTCGGAGATTTCGTGGCTCAGTCCAACGACATCGAGCGTGGTCGGATTCAGGAAAATGGGCTGCATCCACGTAGAGTAGTTCAGAACAAATAGCATCGGCGGTTTTCCAGGCGTCGTTTCGAAGTCGAAAGAGTGAAATCCTCCGATACAGCACGGACGTGCGTGTTTTTGCGGTATAAACAAATATGCTGGCGGGAAAAAGAACGTGGAAACGCTCTTTGTCGTGATGTCCCCCGCCGCCTCTGCCGCACCGACAGGCGTGCTGCTATCGGGCGGGAAGGTCGAAGTCGGCGGGAACAACTCGGCTTGAAATACGTTCACATCCAGCAGAACAAAAAAGCAGCAGCTCCCATTGGGATTCAAAGCAAACAAGTAGCTGCAACGTCCCCCCAAGCCCTTTCCGATTCCGCAGGTAGCATCTTGCTTGATCACCATCGTTCGCATCGTCTTCACGCTGGGGGACAACAAGGTGTGCCAATCGTCAGGCGCGCCTTGGTATTCCGCGCGCTGCACCGCATCCGCGAACTGCGTCGGCGCGGCGCTGCTGGTGTAATTGCTGTTGGAAAAGACCGGCGAGTCCAAGACCGGCTGAATGAACGGCGTCGGGTCAAAAAACAGCCGCTTGCAACCAGGCTCGGAGGGAGTTCCGCAGACAATCGCTCTGCCGTTCACCACCCTCACGTATCGCGGCGATCCGTCAGCGTTGCGAAAGTCCAAAGCGACAGGCACGATCGGCGCATCAAGGTTCGTTGTTCCGCCGTTTGCCGGCGCGTTCCCGAGCGTATTGAAAAGCCAGGTGCTGTTAGGCGCTCCGCTCGGGGTGAATCCAGGGGTGGAATACACGCCACTGAAGTTGGGAACCGAGTCGATGCCGGGGATGCCAGGCAGCGTCGCCTGTTGCGTTCCGTTCAGCCCCGTAGTTGCGCGGTTGATGCTCGTGAACTGCAGGTCGAAGTTTTTCATGAATGCAGCGGTGATTTGATCGGGAGCCGCGGTCTGCGCCCAGCTTGGGCCGGCGGCCGCTATGGCTAGGGCCGCCAGCAAGGCCAGCCCAAACCACTTCCGTAACAACACACACTTACAGGTTTCCATTACACGCACCTTTCCACCCAAGGATGAACCACACCTGTGGATTTCGCGGCGGGGACGCAGCTTGCGTTGGTAACACGCGCCGCAAAACAGAGTCAAGTAACATTACCCAGAATTTACATTTTATCGACGCGGCGGCCCGAATTTCTAACAGCTAGGACTACAGGGAACTATGGAAGCGTCGAGAGTCAGACAGTCCAGAATCTTCCCTGCCACGAGCAAATCAGACCTGCCGGCGGAACTCCGCCGTAGCACTTTGTGCTTGGGCAGATTTCCAGTCACCGGGTCTGACCTTGGACACGAACACCGGCACGGAATTCTCATCCGTCATTTTCCGCTGTAGCGCAAACTTTAGAACTGACCGCAGACGCTCAAGCTTTTTTCGACGCGGTCAATGCTCCGACTTTCCATGTAGAACGAAACTCCGTCAGCGCTTCCAATGTCCAGTTCGTTTAAAGACAGTGGGACGAGATCCGGTTTCGGGCGTATGGCGGTAGCGTTTTTCGCTGGACCTACCCATAGGTAACGACTTCCCAAAAGACCCAGATCAAATGGTAACTATTCGTGAGACTGGTGTAAGACGAATTCGCGTTACCAGAACGCTTGGAATTTTGGCCGGTCATGGGGGGATTGCTTATTGCAGGGGATTCTCAGTCTTGGGCGCCTTTGTTGCCCGGTTGCGTTCTGCAAGCGTTTCCGCGACTATTTCGGTTCGACCGTTTCTGCCAGGCTGTTCGATAATTGTGATGACATCCTGTTTGCCCATCCATTCAGCGCGGTGTGCGTCATATTTTACGCCATACGCATCGAACATGGGTTCGGTGTAGCTTTTCGACGGCTCACCGTAGGCTTCCCGCAATCCCTCGAAGAGCTCAGCAAAGTACTTGGGGTGGTATCCTTCAACGTCGGTGGTCGCGACCCGAAATACCATGTCTATCCTGACCAAGTGGCCCCCGTCCAGAGTAAATTTATCCGTCCTCATAGCTCTGTCGTCGCCGCCGCCATACTCTTGACGTGCCCCGCTGGTAGCTTGTTGCTTGACGAGCGCCGCATTGGTACAGATATCTTTGGCGGTGGATTTGGAGGCCGGGTTTACGGTTTTTGCCAGCTGTTTCACAGCTTTCCAGTCCCCTGCTTGGCATGCGAGTAGCAGTTGCCCAACCGCATCTTCGGAGAAGAAACGCTCGGCGGTTTCGCCAAGCAAATGTCCGGCGCCCTTCAACTCGCGGGCCCGCTCCTGTTGTGATGCTGAACTGAATAACATCAAGAATCCGAGGACACTGGTGACCGTGTTTTGCATTTTTCCTCCGTCACTTTATATATCAAATGGAAGCTATTCGCCGTACAGGTGTCAAGTCGAGAGCTCGCGTTATCAGAGCACTTGGAATTCTTGGCTGGCCATTGAATTGTTCGCACATCTGAGAAGGAATTAAGTTCGACTCCGACACGCTTCCGGCAAATACGCGCAAAGACAGGCTACCCGCGTGACATTGCGATTGTTGAATTGCATCTGATAGCCTGGACTGCGTGAAACTGAAAACCGATCGCGAACCCACATTGTTTGAGATGGACAAAGTGGGCCAGGCTGCCGAGTTGGCGGCCGAGCTGAACGTGGAGCGGAAATACTCGGAAGCGAATTTGTACCTGGGCACATCGTCATTCACGGCGGATGGATGGGCGGGTTCGTTCTATCCGAAAGGCATGCAGCCGCGTGGCTATCTTTCGCACTACGCGAAAACATTCCGAACCGTAGAGATTGATAGCACGTTCTATGCAACGCCGTCTGAAGCGACCGTATTGAACTGGTACGAAAGAACTCCTGTGGATTTTGTGTTTGCCGTGAAGGTGCCGCAGGTGATCACGCACGAAAAGGTGCTACAAGACTGCGACAAAGAGTTTGAGCAGTTCAAAACGCGAATGGAATTGTTGGGCGAGAAGTTAGGGCCGATTCTGTTTCAGTTTCCATATTTCAGCGGGAAACACTTCAGGAATGTGAATGGGTTTGTGCGACGTTTGGAATTGTTTCTAACGAAGACGCAAGGCGTCGGTTGGAAGGTTGCGATCGAAATTCGGAACCCTAAGCTGCTCGACGACACGCTGATGGATATGCTCAGAGAACATCATGTGGCACTGGCTTTGACAGACACGAGCTTCCTGCCACGACCCTGGGAAATGACGGCAAAGTGCGACCTGGTCACAGCGGATTTCGTTTACGTTCGTTGGCTGGGGAATCGCAAGGATATCGAGAAGCAGACGACGACTTGGGACAAGACGGTTGTGGACCGGACGGAAGATTTGGTGAATTGGGTAGAACTGTTCCGGCAATTCATGAAGCGCGATTTGAAGGTGTATGCGTACGCGAACAATCATTACGCGGGAAATGGACCGAATACGGTGAGGCTGTTTTGGGATATGTGGAATATGTGATCTCGTTTGAAGCGTCCCCTCGCTTTGCTCGGAATGACGGCCTAGTGCGCGATGCTAACGGTCATTTCCACGTGGTCTCTACCGAGACCGAAAAATCGACTCAGCCTCCTGTGCAAGCTCCTGCCAAGCAGAAGTCCGACACCGCTGCCGAATCACCCCAGGAAAAACCCCGATCAAGCTTGCAACACGCGAAGGGATCCGGTCGAAAAAAAATCCCCGGCACGGATAGGAGAGTACAATGAATCGATGAACTGCCAAGTGAAGGACGAACTGGTGAGTCAGCTCGTCGCTTTGAATAACAAACTCAATCTGCTCAGTCCCGATCTGGTTCACGGGGACGAAGAACGTGCGGAAGTGCAGCAACAACGTGAGAACTTATACGCCGAGATCAAGCACCACAGGGCGAAGGGACACGAAGGCAAACCGTGCCCAGCGGCAAAACAGGCTTGGGCCAGTCACGTCTGACTGGCAAGCAAATCAGCGCAGAATTCGACTCCGAAACGGTTCCATTTCCCATGATTTCTTAATTGCACCTGCTTTGATCGAGATATGTGAACGACCCACTGCCATTCACGATGCTAGGATGATCTTCCCCTTTGCCGTCGGTCGGTCCGATCAAACGATTTCGAAACACCCCTGCTAAACCCTAATCGTTTCATTCCTTTGTGTTGAGAATGTTCTTCAGTCGCGATTGGGGCGTTTGAAAATTACGCAATAGTCGGAGCCTGACCAGTCGTTGATGGTTTTATCGACTTGCAGGCCTGCGCTGGTTAGCTCCTCGACCACTACTTTTTGTGGGATTCCGTGGCCGCCGCGATTCTTGGGGACTCCTTCGACGGGCGGGTAATTGGGGTTGGGCGGGAAATCGATGATGGCGAGATAGGCGCCAGGTCTTAGGGAGCGGAGCAAATGTTTGTCGAACTCCCGCGGCTGCGTAATGTGGTGATATACATGGCGAAGGAAAATCGTGTCGCAGCAGTTCGAGGGAAGATTGGTGTCATCCGCGGCGCCCTCCACCACGATGACGTTTTGCGGGTGGCGTTTTGCGGCCTCGGCTTTGAGAGTCTTCAATTTGTCGGTGTCAATTTCCGTTGCATAAACACGGCCCGTCGGGCCAACTGTTTCGGCAGCCGCGAAGCTGTATGATCCGTCGCCTGCGCCGATGTCCGCGACTACGGTGCCGGGCTTCCATTGAGTCAACTGCGCCAGGCGAGTGATCTCTTTTTGTTCGTCGTTGTTGGTTGCTAGAGCTACGCCTCCCAGTGACCAGAGCAAGATGGCTACGACAGTTGCGCTTGTGCAGCGAAATGTTTTGCGATGCATGGCTTGTCCTTCCGTGCCTTAGGAGGTTAGACGCGCTCAACTTGTGAAGCGTTTAGAAAAATCTGTTTCTTGCCGGATATCAGACTAAAGAGAGGTTAAAGAAATTTTGGTGTCAAGCGCCTCGCGGACTTTGCGGAGCAAGACTGCTCGCGTGAAGGGCTTTGGCAGCAGCAGGGTGTGCTCCGGCAGGACTCCTCGATTGTTGATTACGTCGTCGGTGTAGCCGGACATGTAGAGAACGCGCAGACCGGGGCGGAGTTCGAGCAGGCGTTTGGCGAGCTGCTTTCCTCCCATGCCAGGCATCACGACGTCGGTAAGGAGAAGATCGATGGGGCTGTGCGAATTTTCGACCAGGCGGATCGCGGTTTCGCCCCGTTCGGCTTCGACGACCTTGTAGCCGTTGGCTTCGAGCAGTTCGCGAGCCAGTTCGCGGAGAGCTTCTTCGTCTTCGACGATGAGAATTGTTCCGGAACCTTTGGCGGGCTCCGGTTGAATGGATTTTTGGTTTCGCAATTCGGCGGCTTCGCGCACGCGCGGGAAGTAGATGCGAAACGTGGTGCCATGTCCCACTTCGCTATAGGCCATGATGTAGCCGGTGTTCTGCTTGACGATTCCGTAGACCGTAGACAATCCCAGGCCGGTTCCGCGCCCGTCCGACTTGGTCGTGAAGAAGGGCTCGAAAATTCGCGCCAGGGTTTGTGAATCCATGCCTATGCCAGTGTCGCTGACCACCAGCATCAGGAAATCGCCGGCTTGCGCGCCCAGATGTTGCCGAGCGTAGGCTTCATCCAGTTCCACATGCGCGGTTTCCAGAATAAGTTTTCCGCCCTCGGGCATGGCGTCGCGTGCGTTCACCGCGAGGTTCATCAGGATCTGTTCGAGTTGCGATGGATCAACTTTGATGTTGCCAGCGTTGTGTTGAAGGCGAGTCGTCAATTCCACATCTTCGCCGATCAACTTGCGCAGTAGGTTCTCTATATCCCGCACGATGGCATTGGGGTCGACTACGCGCGGCTCAATGAACTGCTGGCGGCTGAACGCCAAGAGCTGCTTGGTTAGTTCCGCGGCGCGCCGTCCCGCCTGCTCGATGGCTTCGGCGCGGCGGTGGACCGTGGCGCTATGCTGAAATTCGGATTGCAGCAATTCAATTTGTCCGAGAATGACGCCAAGCAAGTTGTTGAAGTCGTGCGCCACGCCGCCGGCCAACCTGCCGATAGCGTCCATTTTCTGGGATTGCAGGAGCTGGCGTTCCAGGGAGCGCCGCTCGGTAATGTCGCGGCTGGTGGAAAGCACGTAAGACTCGGCGCCAAGGGTAAGCCTCACGGCGGAAACGGTGGCGTAACGCTGTTCACCGTTTTTGGTACGGAAACTGAACTCGACTTCGCGGACCGCGCCTTGGCGCTGAATATTTTCAAGAATTTCCGTATGCGGCGAATCATCCGACCAGATGCCGATTTCCGACGGCGTTTTGCCAATCACTTCTTCGGCGGTGTAGCCGGTCAAGCGCGTGAAACCGTCGCTAATCTCGATGTAGCGGCGATCCGGGAGGCTACGCAGGGTGATAGCATCGGGGCTGGAGTGAATCATCTTGGCGTACTTCTCTTGCGAGTGGCGCAACTCCTGTTCGATACGAGCGCGTTCCGAGGTGTCGCGCAAAATGCCGGTGAACATGTGTTGGCCATCGCGCACGTGCTCACCAAACGAAATCTCCAGAGGAATTTCTGCTCCACTTTTGTGCAGGCCGGTGAGTTGCAGGCCGGTCCACGGAATATGTTTTTGGCCGGTGTTCACATAGGAGCTTAGCGAGGCTTTGTGCACATGATGGAAACACTCGGGCATGAGCAAGGTCACTTGCTGCCCCAGAATTTCGGAAATTGCGTAGCCAAAGATTCTTTCGGTGGCAGGGTTCGCGAACAGGATGACGCTGTGCTGGTCAATGCTGATGATGGCGTCCGACGCAGTCTCCGCAACGACGTGGAACAGTTCACTGGATTCGTTGCTGGCGCGATCGTGGTCCATAGTTCGCCTTCGCACGTCTTACACCACACCCGACCAGCCGCGGGCTGGGCTCGCTACCTGCCATTGGGGGTTGAGCAGGTGTCGGATTTCGGAACTGGACTGCAGTATAACTGCCCGGCGGAGCTCTTCTGCGAGACGCCCAGCTAGGCAGAATGTATCACTAAACTGGCAACATCGGTGATGCTAATGATTTAGCTGTTCAATTATGTAACAGGAAGGCTAATTCGGCTCCGTTTCGCTGGTTTGGCGTGAGAAACCGAGCAGGAATCGTAGGCGCGAGGCTTATTGCACTGCCAAGGGACGGTGCGAACGCTGTCCCATCCATTCTTCGTATGGTTGAAGGTGCAGAAATTTATTCTTCGCGGCGAGTTGCTTTAGAAACATGCGTTCTTCCGTTTTGTTGCGGTCTTTGCCAGCAACTCGCGGACGAAGTTCGACGCCAACGTCGGCAGCCTGACACTTCGAGGGGCGACTTAGAAAATCTCCGAACGCGACGGCCTTGATGATTTTGAATCCAGAGTGGACGTCGCGATTGACATCCGCGATGCGGGCGGACACGGCTGCAAGAGCCTGTTCGATGTTCGCTGGTTGGAAGCGCGGCGATTTCGAATCGGAAACGATTTCGCCCGAGGCTGTGGTTAGCCACTCTCCGCTTTCTGTATTCTGCACGTAGCCTTGCAGCTGTAGCAGAGCGAGGATCTTGTCGGCGTCTTTCCGCGTGACCTTCAGAGTCGCGATCAAATCTTGCGCGGTCCAGGTCAGCGCGCCTCGCATGTCCTTCAGAAAACTGAAAACCGCGGCGATCGGAATCGCTGGCATGAAGCCGAGACTCCACGTGGAGGTGGCGGTTGGGGTTGCCGGAGATGATTTGGACACTCGGTTCCGTTTTGCCATTTTGTTATTGTAAGACCAGTGAAAGCGCTTCTCGGAGTACGACACTTCCCGAAATACGATAAGATATCCGTTCTTACCGCTGCCAGACGCGTCAACAACAAAGAAGATAGAGTCGAGGACCCCAATGCCAAACCGGAAAATGGAAATCGGACGAGGCAATCGCAAGCATAAGCATTGGCGCGTCACGTTGATCTACAACGACAACGAAGTATTTGGGCGAGTGTTTATCAACCGGGACAAGGCGGAATCGTATGCGGCGCGGCAGAAGAAATCGCCGTTGGTAAAGAACGCGCGAATCGAACCGGTCGAATAGTCTCCGGCGCAGCGCGCATACGCGCGAGTCAAGGTAGCGCTTTTCACTCCGTTTGTCGGACGCACAACGTAAATCCAAACCTTGTGCTTGACCTACCCGCCCCGCTCGAATACCAACAGTAAGATCTGGACGGATGTGTCCATACCGAGGGCTTAAGCCTGTTACAGTTCTTGTCGCCGACACGGATTTCAATGCGCAAAGTCATTGTGCGTTTTTTGCGGGATTTGTCGGAAATGATTGTCGTCGGCGAAGCCGCTTTGCTGCCTATTCGATGCTCAGTCTTCGGCTTCCTGGGTGACGATGTGTACGTCAACCGCGGGAGACTCGCGCAGGAAGCGGTGCACTGCTGAAAGATAGAGATACTTGCGCCAGTCATGCACCGGCGCTCGACCAAAAATTACCTGCGTAATGTGCTTCGAAAGTACGAACTCAGCGACGGTGTCGGCAACGCTTCTACCTTTCAACCGAACAACCTTGGCGTCGAGGCTTTCCGCAAACCGCAGGTTGGCCGCGAGCGTATTCTGGTTGGACTCCTTTGGCCCAAACTGGCGATCAACATGAACCACGTATAACTCGGCGTCCATCCGCCGTGCCATTCTTGCGCCGCGAGCGATGAGGTATTGCCCCGCGGGATTCGAGGAAATGCATACCGCCATGCGTTCGCGCACACCCCAATTCTTGCGGATGTCTTGCGCCTCCATGTACGATTCGAGGCTGCGATCCACCTGCTCTGCAACCTGTCGCAGGGCCAGCTCACGGAGAGCAATCAAATTGCCGCGACGAAAGAAATTTTTCAGCGAACGCTCGACCTTTTCCGGACTGTACACGTCGCCGCGCTTCATGCGATTTTGCAGAGCTTCAGGTGTCAAATCGACCATCACCGTTTCGGAAACAGTGAGCGGCACCCAGTCCGGCACCGTCTCTCGCACCACGATCCCAGTGATCGAGCGTACGATTGGCGCAATGCTTTCGATGTGCTGAATATTCAGGGTCGAGATGACATTAATTTTTGCGGCCAGAAGTTCCTGAACATCTTCGTAACGCTTGCGGTGCTTGCTCCCGGGAATATTGGTATGCGCCAGTTCATCTACCAGCACCACTTCGGGATGGCGCGCGAGGATGGCGTCAACATCCATTTCTTCGAAAACCGTGCCTTTGTATTCGATTTTCTTGCGGGGCACGCATTCCATCTGGTGGGCAAGTTCTTCGACGCCTTTGCGTCCGTGAGTCTCAATGAAGCCGATCACTACATCCTCGCCACGGCTGCGGCGGCGCAGCGCTTCGCTTAACATGCTGAAAGTCTTGCCGACACCAGGGGCATAACCGAGAAAAAGCTTAAAAACTCCGCGTGCTTTTTCCGGCGGACAGGCAATTTCCAACCATTCTTCTGGTTTTTTCGGCAACGCTATCTCCGCGGCAAGCTGGCGGCTTGCGCTAGAATATACCCATGCAACGATTCCTCGGCGGGCGCATCGTGGGTGTAGCAGTGTCCCTGGTGATTACCGCCGGTATGATCCTTTTCTACCGCCATGTTTCACACGTAAACCAAACCACAGTCGCGCTTTCTTTTCTTCTGGCTATTTTAGCAGTTTCCGCCGTGTGGGGAATGACCGCGTCGGTGTTCATGTCGGTGCTGGCGATGCTGTCGTTCAACTATTTCTTCCTGCCGCCGGTCGGAACATTCACGATTAGCGACCCGCAAAATTGGGTGGCCCTGTTCGCGTTTCTGGTTACCTCCATTACCGGAAGCCAGCTTTCCGCGCGCATTCGCAAAGAGGCGGATGAATCTCATCAGCGCCGGCGGGAAGTCGAGCGTCTGTACCGTTTCAGCCGGCAGTTGCTGGGTGAAGGCAATGTAATTCAACTGATGAACGCGATCCCCGACTACATTGTGGAATGTTTTGAGGCCGGCGCCGCGGAACTGTTTTTGCCACAGAAGGATAAATTCTATCGCTCCGGATTCGGCGCCGCGCATCTGGATGAAGAGAAGATGAAAACCGCATTTTTGCGTGACGAAGTCACGGTGGATCCGGAACATGGTGCGTACTTCATTCCCGTTCGACTAGGAGTGCGTGCCATCGGGAGCCTGGGAATTTCCGGCGCGCAGCTCTCGCGCCAATCGGTGGAAGCCGTATCCACACTGGTCGCGATTGCCATCGAGCGCGCCCGTGCCGTCGAACAACTCGGACAAACAGAAGCGGAACGGCGAGGCGAAAGACTAAAGTCTGCGCTGCTTGATTCCATTACCCATGACTTCCGAACGCCGCTGACTTCGATGAAAGCGGCGGTAAGCAGCCTATTGAGTCCTGCCGTCTCGGATTCAGGGCAATCGCGCGAACTATTAACCATCATTGACGAAGAATGCGACCGGCTGAACCATCTTATCGAAGAGGCAGGGGAAATGGCCAAGCTGGAAGCTGGCGAGATCGTGCTGGATCTGGCGCCAACTCCAGTTGTGGACATCGTGCAAGCAGCACTGGGGCATTGCAAGATTGCACTGACCGGGCGCCGCGTGGATTTGCGCGTCAGTCCCAACCTGCCGATGGTGCGCGCCGATAGGGAACGCGCCAAGGAAGCGCTGGTACAACTGATCGACAATGCCAATCTGTACTCACCGAAAGAGCAGCCCATCACCATTGCCGCAGAACTTCTGGGCGATGCCGTGAGCGTCAGTGTTGCGGACCGGGGTCCGGGGATCGATGATTTTGAGCAGACCATGGTCTTCGACAAATTTTATCGGGGAAAAGATCAACGATATCTGGTTCGGGGTACCGGGATGGGGCTGCCCATCGCAAAAGCGATTATCACCGCGCAGCAGGGAAATATGAGCGTGACCAGCCAGTTAGGCCATGGTTCTGTTTTTTCCTTTACGCTTCCGGTGGACTACCGCTCGAGGGGGGCACGGTGAACGCGCCCAATATTCTGGTCGTTGACGACGAACCGCAGATCCGCCGTGTGCTGCGCTCGACGCTCTCGGCACGCGGATACGTGATCACGGAGGCGAAAACAGGGGAAGAAGCGGTTGAGTGGGTGCGTAGGGAACCGCCCGATCTGGTCCTGCTCGATGTGAACATGGCGGGAATAGGAGGTATCGAGGCCTGCCGTCAGATCCGTGGGATTTCCGGCGCTCCAATCATTATGCTCACGGTACGAAACGCTGAGCGCGACAAAGTGTTGGCGCTCGATGCCGGCGCTGATGATTATGTGGTTAAGCCGTTCAGCATCGAAGAGCTGCTTGCGCGCATCCGTGCTGCGCTTCGGCGTTACTCGCCCAGTGATGCACTTCCCGCGTTCGTATCGAAAGATTTGGCCATCGATTTCGAGGCCCGCCGAGTGACGGTGCGGGATCGCCTCGTGCATCTGACGCCCAAGGAGTATGACGTCCTGAAACATTTGGTCGCGAATCAGGGAAAGCCGCTGACCCATCGCCGGATATTGCAATCAGTTTGGGGGCCGGATTACGGCGAAGAAACGGAGAACTTGCGCGTGGTCATCAATCAATTGCGGCGAAAAATAGAAGCCGATCCGGCGCATCCGAAGTACATCATTACGGAACCGTGGGTCGGCTACCGCTTTCAGCCGTTTCGGGAGGGCACGTCCAAGTCGGCAGCGCGGGAAACCTGATGGGGTTTTGGCGAGGAGCGACATAGCGTCGCGCAGATGGAAAAACCGGCGGCTGGGCTGCCGCACTCCGTAGCGAGGAGTTGGCTGACCTTCAGGCGATCGTAGCGGGCAAACTGATTTGCGATGTGGGGCGGAAACTCAGCAGATCCAGGCGCTTCCGAAGATGATGGCTTCGGTTCTTTCTTTCAAGTCGGGCAGTGCGGAACAGCGAGCGCACAACCCGTACAACAAAAATTCCAGTGATTGTGGTTGCGATTCAGCGAACCAAGCGTCGCGGTCCAATCCAACAGCCGCGACGCTTGCGACGTCCTGACACAAAATGCAGCTGGAAAACATTTCATGAATCTCTTTCGCAGTGGTATGGCCGTGTTCCGCAAGCGCTGCGATGAATTCTTCCAGGACCGGGCCAGCGCGGAATCGCACGTTGCTATTTGTCATTTGCATCTTCCTCGACTCTCTTAGTTATTCCGAATAAATTATTTTCAGACTAATTACTCTCGACTGATGCTGCTCTCATGGGCTGTGCCCGTCAACGTGAGTCTACAGATGTAAAAGTAGGTCAGCGCACAGCACTTTAGGGCTACGAATTGCGTTCGAGAGCGATTATATTTATTGCGAATATGAGGTACCGCATGGCCGAAGTGTATCGAATGACGATCCATGGCTCCGACTTCGTCATCAACCACGACGCTGGTGGAACGGTCGGTGTGTACAAGACGGAAATCGAAGCGCGACAGGGAATGGAAGACTGCCAGCGGGACGATTTGATGTTGGAGGTAGCCAGAGCACTGGTGGAAAAAGCCGTAAGCGCGTTGATGCGAGCGCAACACATTGACCGGGAAGCGGCGCACGATTGGATTAGGGAAGCGGTGGGTTAAAGCAGGTCGTAGCATCCATCGGGGCATGTGTGTGTTCGACCCGCGCGGTTGCCGTGGTTGCACCCGAGATGGTTGTGAACTGTCGCGGTTGGACCTGGTTGCTGCTCGCTGACATTTTGCAGCTGGCGGTCTCGAATTTCGTGGCGGTTCGTTGGGTTTGGAAAATTAGTAAGCGTTTCTGTCGGACATGCCGCGAAGCAGCGTCAGAAGAATGATCTGAAGATCGAAACCGATGCTCCAGTGACGAAGGTAGTAGAGATCGTATTGAATCCGATCGGGGATGGAAGTATCGCCGCGAAGGCCATTGACCTGAGCCCAGCCGGTGATTCCCGCTTTCACGTAGTGGCGATAGTTATACTTCGCGAGTTCCGTGGAAAACTTGCGGACGAAAAATAGCATCTCGGGCCGCGGGCCAACCACGCTCATGTCGCCTTTCAACACGTTGAAGAACTGAGGCAGCTCATCGAGACTTGTTCGACGCAAGAAGGCGCCGATCCTGGTGCGGCGCGGATCATTGCGGATCGCTCGACGTTTGCCAGCTTCCTCAATACTGCTCATTCGCATGGTTCTGAACTTGTACATGCGAAAGATCCGGCCTTTCAGGCCCACGCGTTCCTGCGCAAAAAAGATCGGACCGGGCGACGAAAGTTTGATGGCAATGGCGATGGCCACCATCAACGGGAACGTCAGCAGAACAACGAACAGCGAGAATACAAGATCGAATGAGCGCTTCATCACGACATAGGAAAGAGATTCGGCAGCCGTCGGTTTCAGGTCCAGCATTTGGATGCCGCCGAAATCGAACAGCTGATCGTTGATTTTTACGCCTTCGCCCCAATTCAGAACCGCTCGTATCGGGACGCACAGTGGATCCAGCTTTTGAAGAATGGACGGAATCTCCGCGAACAGCGGATGGCGAACGGCAAGGATGGCTTCGTCGAGGCCGTTGCCGATGGCCAGGCGAGGCAAATCCCGCAAACAATAAACGGGAGCGTTATGGACGGCAATTTTCTGTCCAGGAAGCGCGACGTATCCGGCAATCTGACACGGCATAATCTGGCCGTGCAGGATGCGGCTGGCGGTTTCGACGGCAAAATCGTCGGCCCCAATGATTAGCGCATGAAGACAATATTTGCCATCGCGGCGCATGGTTTCCAGAACCAAGCGGAGGAGGACTTGACAAGCAGTGGTCAAGAAAAAAAGACAAATGCAACCGAGGACGATGAACAAGCGAGAGAACGGTTCATCGCGGTAGAAAAACATGGCCACCAGCGTCACAACGTAGGTTGTCACGCAGGCCACGGCAATTCGGCGCGACTTTCTGCCGCTGGCAAAAAGGCGCTGTGGCGTGGCCAATCCGTACTTGGTGGAGATGAAAGCCCAGGCGATGCTGGCAAAAAATAAAAGGGTTACGTAGGCCCGCCAATCGGGTTTGGCGGGAGGAGGCGGGAAGAGGGAAGTGTCGAAGCGCAGGTAAGCGGCGATGCCGAAAGCGCACGCCGGCAAAAGGAACATGACACACTGCAAAATGAATTTCACCAAATTTAGCCGGAGACGAAGCATGGTCTTTCCCTTTTCACGCAGCTGCCAAACAAAATGCAACGGCCTGCTTGTCGGCTGGGAGATTGAGTGGCTGGGTTCTTGGCTGGGTTGCCCGTTAACGCGTAAAAATCCGTTTATCGTGCGTTCCGATCAAACCTCCATTTCTGTTCGGGTCCTGCCGGAAACAGAATTCCTCGCCGTGCTCGGAACGACGGGAGTCCCGTCTTTTATTGCAGGCTGGGAGGGCGTGCGCTCCCGAAAATCACTGCCTTCGGGAGAGACAGAGTTGCGCCTGGCCGAAGAAGATTCGTGAGATTCAGGTAAGGATTCACGAGATAACCCGGAGCTGAATTCGCGCCATTTCGCAGCGACAAATTCCGCGAAGTTACGCTTGAAATGTGTTGCGTCAAATTCCTTGGCATGAGTTCTAATGAAGCGCGGAGAGAAACGATGCTCCATGGATTCGAACGCGCGAAGGGCATCAACCAGCGAATCAACCGATTGCTGTTCGAAGAAAACGCCGGTGTGAGCAGCGGAGTCTGCGACTTCGCCGGGAAACACGCCGAGGACACTCTCGAGCGCTCCGCCGCGCGCGTAGGCGATGACCGGGCGGCCGGAGGCCTGTGCTTCGATTGGCGTGAGGCCAATGTCTTCTTCGCCAGGGAAGAGAAGGGCTCTGCAGCTGCGATAGTGCGAGCGAACGACTTCGTCGGCCTGAAAGCCCAAGAACGAAATAGTCGGGCCGGCGAGCTTGCGGAGCGCGGCGGACTGTTCGCCCTGGCCGATGATGATGAGTCGCGCGCGGAGTTGATTGCAGGCGCGAATCGCAAGATCAATTCTTTTGTATTGTACGAGCGGACTGACTACCAAGTAGAAGTCCGCTGTGGAATCGCCGATGGAAAAATCACTGACATTGACTGGGGGATAGATGACTTGCGCGCTGCGGCCGTAATATTTATGAATTCTCCTGGCGGAATTCCGCGAACTAGCGGCGAAATGGTCCACACGAGTTGAGGATGCGTAATCCCAACCGCGCATGTAGTGAGAACTCAGCGCATAGAACGCTTTGCCCAGCGGTCCGAATGGAGCAGTGGCGAGATATTCCTGATACATGTCCCAGAGGTAGCGCATCGGTGAATGGCAGTAACAGATGTGGCAAGCGTCAGAGCGCGTCAAAACACCTTTGGCGGGGCCGGCCTCGTGGCTGATGACGAGGTCGTAGTCGTTGAGCGGGAGCTGTTCAAGAGCTATCGGAAGGAACGGCATCAACATGCGGTAGTAGCGCCGCACCCCTGGTAAACGATTGAGAAAGGAGGAAGAGATTTTGTGCCGCTTCACGGAATCAGAAAGTTCTGTGGGCGAATGAAAAAGAGTGAAAATATCGGCTGAGGGAAACATATCCGCCATAACGTCAAGCACTCGTTCACCACCGCGTCGCCGCACGTACCAATAGTGGACCAGAGCGACTCGTGGATTATCGAGTTGCTTGGCCGACGATTGGCCGCGATTCCAGATGTAATCCGCTCCGCTCAAGTACTCAGTCCTTATTCAGCAGACGTTGGTACACGTCCACGTGCTTCAGTACCGCGTTCTGCCATGTAAGTTGCTTGGCGCGTTCAAGACCCTTTCGCCGCAGGCAGTGCTGCAACGGTTCAGACGTGAGCAGGCGTTCCAGCTCGAATGCCAGTTCTTCGTGAGAAGTGGGATCAAAATAAAGCGCCGCATCGGCAGCCACTTCCGGAAGCGATGCAGCTCGCGAACAAACCACGGGAGTTCCCGAGGCCATGGCTTCGATAACCGGCAATCCAAAACCTTCGACTCTGGATGGCATGACCAGAACATCCGCGGCGGCATAAACGCTAGTCAAAAGCCGGTTGGACACGTGCGGAACAAAATACGTCGAGTTACCGATCGCCAGCCGCTGCGCTTCCTCCATCAGGGAACGCTTCCAACGCTTGTCGTCGCCGATGATCAGCAGGCAATGCGGAATTGCGTCGCGCTTGCGAAGCGACGCGAAGGCTCTCAGCAGAACGGATATGTTCTTGTGCGGCTTCAGATTTCCGACATACAGGATGTACGGGCCGGGCAGTTGAAGCTGTTCCGCGACCATGGCGAAAGCCTCGTTGCGATCTCCACAGTGGAATTGACCGTTCACTCCACAATGAATGGTGGTTATTTTTGATGGCGATACGCCGAGATGTTCGACGATTTGAGACTTGGAGAAATCCGAAATGGTAATGATGTGGTCGGCCTTACGCGCGGCAAGATTCAACATGGGTTTGGCGTAGATACGTGAATTCATGGTGCGCTCATAAGAAGGGTCGGTCAGGTGAATGAGGTCGAGAATGGAAACGATTAGCGGGCCACGATGAAATAGCGGCACGTTGTAGTGCGGCACGTGAAGCAGGTCGCAGCCCTTCGCGGCCCACGGAACTGCGAGCTGTTCCTGAATAGTGTAAATGGGAACATCTACGATTTTAACGCGCTCACACCAATTTGAAACGAACTCCGCGTGCTGCTCCCGCGTGATCGCTTCGACGTCGAAGGAATTTCTCAATCTGGAAAGGCCGGCTAGAAGCTGACGGGTGTAGGTGCCGATACCACCAAGGAGCCAGCGCGCGTCGATGGTCACGAACTTTTTCATGACGAAAACTCCGCGGAGAAATCGCCAGCCAGTTGCCGCGCGGGGACGCGAACTCGGGCGACATAAAACATCGCGGCCAGGATGATCAGACCGTTACGAACGGCGCCAGTCGCCTCCGTGCCAGCTAGATAAATCCAAAAACAAATCCACAGAAAGAGCGATGCCGCCAGAAAGCTGGAGGCGAAGTCTCGTTTTTTAAGGAGCACAGCATTCAGGTGGGACAGAAATCCACAAAGGCCGCCGAAGATGGCACCCATGATGAGGCAGCCGAGCGCGCCAAAATTCAAAAATCCTTCGCCGCCTACGGTGAGTCGAAGGCCGCCGGTCATGGCCATTCCTTCAAGGCCGATCAGTTGAGTAGTTGTCTCGACAAGTCCATATTCCGACTTGACGTCGCTCACGCGACCGAGCAACGGCACCAGCGACACAAAGGTTGCGCCGTAAAGTCGTTTTTCTCCGACTAACGACATTACCCATCCCAGGTCGCGAACCTCGGGCAGCCCGGAAAGAGCCGCGCTGGTGGCGGCCCTCTCGTCCATGCGTTGTCCCAATGAATTCAATAGAATCAGTTGAGACGAGAAGTAGGCCAACACCAAAAGCGCAAGATAGACCGCGTATCTTCGTGGAAACTTGCCCTTAACGAAACCGATGGTGAGCAATAGCACCGCGATCAGGGAAATAAGATAGCTGCGACGTAAGCTGAGAAGGACGCCCACGATCCCCGCTATGGCGAAGATCCGATCGAGATTGCGGCGGCGAACTAGAGCGGAAAAAAGAACGATCGGCAGCGAGCATCCCAGGAAGTCCAGGCCGAGGTACAGCAGCCATTCGTATATTTTGTATTTATCCGTGAGATCTGGACCCAGATAGCGCGACACGCCTGGATCCGATGTCAGCACGGGCATGAAACCAGCTGCCACAATAACGTAGACTTCCAAAAGACAACCCAACACGAGAAGAATGCGCGCCAGAACGATCAGCCTCTGTTCGGAAATCTGCAGGCGCGAACAAAAACGTTGCGCCTTCTTCGCGGGGAAACGAATCGCGATATCGTAGCTGAACGCCGCGATCAGGAGCGTCGTCGCAATTACCAACAGCGATTGGCGGAACATTTGCTCCGCATTGCTCCCGATCCAAATGACGGCCGTCGAATTCGACGCTGCCCAATAACCGAAAATCGCGTGTGCCGCGGCCAATGCGAAGAACAGTGTGATCAGCTTTGAATAGCGTCGGCCGCGATTGGACCGCCAGACCACAAAGGCGGCGGTACCCGCCAGCGCTGGCGCCCAAAAAATGGAGAACAGCGTCTGGCCCAGCAGAACCAGCAGCAGCAAAACCACAAAGACAATCGCGGCGTAAGCGCTCAATCGCAACGAGAGATCGGCGTTATCTACGACTGACCCATAGATTTCTGCGTTGAGCCGGATTCTTGATAGGTCGCCGCTCATTGGAACGCGAGTTGCCCCTTTCCATTTCCATTGCGCGAATGTCCATTGCGCTGCGGCCGGGTTGAAGAAAGCACGGCCATAGTTTCCTTGGCGCAACGTTCCCAGCTGAATTCCTCAGCGCGTTTGATTCCGGCTTCGCTCAATCGCCGCCGGAGAGCGCTGTCATGCAGAACATCAGCAATAACGTTCGCCATCTCCTCAGTCGAGAGAGGATCGAAATAGCGCAGCACGCGGCCTGAGACCTCCGGCATACAAGAGGTATTCGAAGCGATCGTGGGCGTGCCGCAGGCCATGGCTTCCACCATGGGCAGGCAGAATCCTTCGTAAAGGGACGGGATCACGCACAGCTCCGATCCCTTGAGCAGCAGCGCCAGATCTTGGTCCGGCAGCGGGCCCGTTAATACAATTTTCCCTGCCACGTCGCTTCCCGCCACAGCTTCGAGGATGGGTTGACAATTCCATCCGTGGGGCCCGGCCAGAACAAGTTGAAAAGCACTTTCTTTCCGGTTCCGCCACACCCAGCGACAGGCTTGAATCAAGCGAAGCAGATTCTTGCGCGGCTGTAGAGTTCCGTGATGGAAAATGTAAGGACGCTCAATTCCATAGCGCGCGAAAAGCAGTTTTTGCCTGCAGATGTCAGGCTGAAAGGTGTTGAATATTTCCCGGTCGTAGCCGAGGTAGACCACGGTGACCTTTTCGGGCGAAAGGCCGTATGTGTCCAGCAAATCTTTTTTTGAACACTCAGAATCGGTGATGCATTTCACGGAAAATCTCGCGGCGTTCTTTATGCGCACTTTTTCGAGCAGGTTTGCCACGCTCCCGAAGGATGGAGACAGCACTGGAGTGACGTCGTGGATGGTGGTGATCACCGGTATCGGTCCAAAAGGACAAGTGTGAGTGCTAGGCGAGAAAATCAAATCTGCACGAGTGAGCGCAGCGACGGCGGTGACGCCGCCGAGTTGCCAGAGACGATGGAATTGCAGGAAACGAGTGTGAACAACTTCCATATTCGGAGAAGGCGTGAAATCCACCGCTCGATCGGAATAGCCATGCGTGAAGAAAAAACGCATGGACACGTCGTCACTGGCAGGAGCCAGAGATCGGAACTCTCCAAGCATGCTTTTTGCATAGTTGTAGATACCGCTGTGGCGATGACTGCTTTTAAGCACCCAGGTGTCAAACGCAATGATCACAAGCCGCTCCGAATCTGCCCACGAGTGCTCATACCTCTCCAGTGACAGGCTTTACCTGCTCAAAAATCGTTTTGAACGATCCATCGAAATACAAATAAAAAGCAAAAACGCAGCAAGCCGCTGCGGCCACTACCAGCGGCGACGTGTATGCGCTGCCTGCGAGCGCCCCAATCACCAACAGCAGCAGAATCAAAGCGGTAGGTAACAAACGGAGCGGCAACGCCACAAAGGCAAACTTTTTGCGGATGATTAGCAAATTCTGGGTCAACAACAGGCATTCGGTAACAATCGTGACGGCCGCAGCGGCGTAGTAGCTATAGCGGGGAATCAGCAGCAAGTTCAGCGCGATGTTCGCGATTGCGCAAATCGAGCTGGTCCATAAGAACGCGCGTTCCTTTTCTCTGGCGAGAAGGAAGGTATTTAGCCCGTAATTGAGAAACATGGGAATCGCAGCCCAAACCAGCAAACGAAGGATGGGTATGGATGCCGCGTAACTTTTTCCCAGCACAAGCAGTACCAACGGTTTTGCCAGGAGTGTAAGAATGAGCGCGGGAAACATCGCCAGCACGCACAATACAGTCGCCATCCGCAAACAGATTTGCTTGTCCCTTACCGAAGGGGCTCGCGATGCGAGCATCGGCAAAACGACAGCCATCAATCCAAACGGCACAATCTGCAACGTCGCCAGCACACGATAAGGCAGCGCATATAACCCGGCCGCGGCGTTGCCTGCAATAACCGACAAGATCACGATGTCGATTCGATCGTAGATGTTGGTGATTAACGGAAAGATGTTAAAGGTCGAAGTCGCGATCCAGATGGTGCGCCAAGGCACATGTAACTTAGGCGCATGCCGCCAGATTTTCCGGGCGAAGAAGATCGCCGCTGCGGCACCCGCAAAAGCGGCTGCTACTTCCGCCCAGATCACGGCCCGAAGAGAAGCTTCGCCTGCCAACAAGTAAGAGCCCAGGCCAAGCAGCACGATTCCTTGCAGCGATTCAATCCAAATCAATAGGCTCATGCGGTGGGTAGCGCGAAAAAGTCCCTGACTTGATGCCAGTGGGCCTCGCGCAAAAAGAATCAGAAAGAGCCATGCCGCGTCACCCTGAATTTCGCCGGGATACTTCAAAAGATGGAGAAGTCCAATGGCCGCGGGTGCCAGAACCAGAGCGCACAAACAACGTATGACCGTTACCCGTTCGTACAAACTCCGCGCTAAGGCCGGAGTCTTCGAAATTTCGCGCGCTAAATAATCCGCCAGCCCTTCCCCAGTGATCAACGAAAGCGTTTCCAGAATCGCAAGAAGCAGCGCGTAAATTCCAAAGACGGCAGGTCCCAATTTCCTGGCAGCGAGAAACAGGAAGATGAAACGGATCGTACGACGAACCACTTGCCCCGCCATGGCCTCGGAAGCGCGTGCCCAGAGCCACGTTTTAGACTTAGTGACGGCCGTCTCCAGTTTCAAATCAATTGTTGATGCCATTGAGCCCGCTTTCACGTTCTTCTCGCCCTCGTAAAATCCACGAAATCATTTGACCGCGCAAAGTTGCAAACAAGTGCTGCCTTCGTCGAACGGCACGCGGAAGACTCCATCCTGGCTACCGACGCGCCGCGGAAAATTGACCGTTGCCTGCAGGGAATGGCACCGCGGCGGTTTCAGTCGCCTGCAGCGCATCCAGATCCGCTTCGACCATCATTTTTATCAACTCGGCGAATCCCAACCGCGGCTTCCAGCCGAGTTTTTCGCGCGCTTTGCTGGCGTCGCCGCAAAGGTATTCCACTTCGGCTGGGCGCATCAGCTTTGGATCGCAGTGAACGTGCTGCTTCCAGTCCAATCCCGCTGCGGCGAATGCGACTTCCAGCAACTCGCGAATGCTGTGCGTTTCTCCGGTCGCTAAAACGAAGTCCTCCGGTTCGGCCTGCTGCAGAATCAGCCACATCGCGTAGACATAATCTCCGGCGAAACCCCAGTCGCGCTTGGCATCGAGGTTGCCCATGGCCAGTTTATTCGCAAGGCCGCACTTGATTCGCGCGACCTGATGAGTGACTTTGCGCGTCACGAATTCCATGCCTCGCCGCGGTGATTCATGGTTGAAGCCGATTGCAGCGCACGCATAGAGCCCATAACTTTCGCGATAGTTCACCGTAATGTAATGGCCGAACGTTTTTGCCACGCCATACGGGCTGCGAGGATAGAAGGGCGTCAATTCCGTCTGTGGCATCTCGCGCACTTTTCCGAACATTTCCGAACTGGACGCCTGCAGAAACCTGGCTTTGGGGCTGTGCTTGCGAATCGCTTCAAGCACGCGAGTCACGCCCAGGCCGGTAACGTCTCCGGTGAGGACAGGCTGATTCCATGACACCGGAACAAAACTCTGTGCGGCCAGGTTATAGACCTCGTCCGGCTGCACCGCGTCGATCACGCTATCAAGCGAAGATTGGTCAGTAAGATCGCCTTCCACGAGCGAAATCGAATCCATGATCGCCTCGATGCGTTCGAATCGTTTGACGCTGCTGCGGCGAACCAGACCGAAAACTTCGTAGCCCTTTGTCAAAAGCAATTCCGCCAGGTAAGAGCCGTCTTGGCCGGTAATGCCAGTAATCAGTGCACGCATGCGCTTCTCCTTGCTAACGTAGGATTCATTTTCCTAAACAAAACCTTCTCCGGGTGAATCTCGCACTGAGGTAACTTGGTTTACTGAATCTCTTGTGCGAGGTAAGTATCTTCAGCCATCTACGGGTTACTCTTCTTTCCGGGCTGAGTCGTCCGCTCTCCGTCTGCTAAACAATTCGCGCCAGAATGAACGCCGCTGCGCTTCAGTCCCGTTGCCGTTTTGCGAAAAGTGCGGCAGACGCGCTTTGACTTCGCTTATGGCACTCTGCGCCAACATCTTTTTTGGGTTGTCCGGATCGGCCTGCTCCCAGCGCTGTCTCCAGAAAACGACAAACGTTCCACAACTGAGCGCAAACGTTGTTCCTAGCGAAATGATCAAGATGCGTGGAGGAAAAGATTTCTTCTCAGCCACAGTAGGGGCGTCCAGAACCTTCACGGTCGGAATTTCCTTGGCTTCCTGAACTTTGGCCAGCTCGTATTGCTTCGTCAAAGTTTCAAAAACCGCTTCTTCGACCTTGGTCTGCCTGTAGAGGTCGGCCCAAGTGACTCCAAGGACGGGTAATTTGCGAATGGAGGGATAAAGCGCGTTCTCCTGATTCGATGTATCGTTGACGTCCTCTCCCTTGCCGCCGATTTTCTCCAGTTGATGTTGTAACTCCCCAATTCGTGCCCTCACGGCACGAACACGCACATTGCTGTCCGTATAAATCTGCCGCAGCCCTTGCAGCTCGGACTGCGCCGCAATCAGCTGCCCCTGCAGCAGGGACGCGGCCTCCACCATCGCTTTGCCCTGTTCCTTAATATCAATAGCCGAGTTCTTGCTCGCGTATTGGCTGAACTGTTTTTCCGCGGTCTCCAGCTCTTGAGTGACGCCTTGCAAACGTCCTTCGAGAAAAATTCGCTCGCGCCGAGCCGACGACGTGCTGAGCGTTGCCACCAGACCGTTCAACTGCTCCACGTAGTCTTGCGCCATTGCCGCCGCGCGTTTCGCGCTGTGATCCGTTACGGTCACCGAAACGATTTGGCTCTTCCGGTCCACGGTTATTTCGGTTCGTTTGCTCAAATCCTTGCGCGCGTCTTCTATTCGCCTGTCCCAATACACTCTTTTCAAATTGAATTTGTGGATCAGCTCATCTTGCACAGTCTGGCTTGACAAGATCCCTGCGAACGTTTCGCTCGTGCTCTTCAGTCCGAGCAGATCGCCAGCCAGCCCGCCCAGACCGCTGCTGCCGCTTCCGCCGCCGACTCCGCTTGTCACCATGGCCGCAACAGCGGCTAACCCAGAGCCCGATTGACTATCGGGCGGCATCAATCGGGTAGTTGACTCATAACGCGTAGGAATCACGAAGGCCAGAATGAAACTGGCGATGAAGCCGTACAGTAGGAATCGTCCGATTAGTCGCCGCTGTTCCCAAAGCAAGCGCAGATTTGCGACGGTCCTTTTGTCCTTTTCGGACTTCTCCTGGCGTTCCGGAATTTCTATGTATTCCTCGTGCGACAGGTCATAGTTCGAAGAATGTCTTGGCATTCTTTCGCTCACGGCCGGCCTCCGCTCGGGCTTACCACATCGTCATCCGACTTTGCGGACCGGAATAGTTTATGCGGCTCAAAAACGACACCGATCGAGGACGAGAAATCATGCGTTACGCCGGGTCTCAGTATCGGGAACAGCCAACGTTCGTGCTGCAAGGACACCGTGATGCTCACGCTAGGACGCAGGGAAAAATCGCTGCGTGCTCCGAAATCCGTGAGTGAACCGCCGCCCGGCACGAACTGCTGACTCACTTTTTGATGACGGAAATTTAGCTGCAACCTGGTTCTTGGCGTGAACCAGTAATTTGTCCAGGCCTGCGCGCCCTGGCCTTCGCGGCCGATCCAGCTGCCAATCAGATTTCCGTTGTTGGTGTAGCCATTCAGGTAGCGAGCGTTGAAATAGAAAAAACCGTGGCTGAGCGCCCCGCCCGCTGGCACGTCGGTGTAGACGCCCTCAACGCGGAAATCCAGTTTCGGCAGCTTCGGCACTTGCGACAGGTACAGGCCGCTAGTGATGGCGGAGCGGTCCATATAGGCGATCGGCGAGATCTGGTCATCGCTGAAAGCGTCGCCGTAAAAAGTCAGCCATCGGCGCAGTTTTGGCAGCCGATAGTTCCAATCTATAGCCGTCCGACGATCCCCAGGATCCTGAGCCGTTCCTGGCACTCCTCCCGAACTGAATATGTTTTGTCGAAGCGTGCCAAGCGTGAACGGCACGCCTTGCCCGGCCATGAGTCCGGTTCGCGAAACACTGAACTCAAAATTTGCCGTTGGCTTAAAACTGATTTTCTGTCCGTTGATGAATGGTTGGTCGGGGAGCAGCGATGTGTAAGTGCCAATAATTCCGGTCGGGGTATTTACGAAGTTTTGCCCCGACAGTTGGCCAAAAAAAATCTCGACCCGCATGGGACCCAGAAGTCTGGAAATCAGCGGCAGCGTAAAAGGTGTTACGCGGTTCACCCGGAACATCGGTATCGGCGCGGCGTTGGTGCTCATCAACATCGATCCGCCTTCGCCCGGTCCCCACCACAAGCTCTGCGGGCCGAAAGTGATTTGCCAATTCGAGAGGTTCAATCCGACGTAAGCATCAATCAGCGAGAATTGACTGGTGGCGGGCGTCGGCGTGTCCGGAAACGGCCCTTTGATTCCCAGGAATTGCGAAGTGGTCATGAATTCCCGCGCGGCCAACGGCAGAGCTGGCGTCGACGGCGCCGACTGGTATTCACCACGCACGTAACCGACCCACGAACCCGACGTAGTCCAAAAAGAAAATCCACTGACGCTGTTGAAGCCCTGCGCGTACGGCCGGCCGTAGTCATTAATAACCGTCTGGCCGAAGTCGTACCCTTGCACCGGAGGGCCGGAAATCTCTGTGACGCGCGTGTAGATGGATTCCAGCTGTGCGCGGGGCTGATTCGTGGGCGGCTCAAGCTCCGCGTGGAACTCGGCTTGCAGTTGGTTGTAGATGGCGCCGGCGGCCGAATCATCCGCTACGCGATCGCCTGCTTCCCTCAACAACCGCGCACATTCGCGCCGCGTCCACGGCCGTAAACCGAGAAATCCGCTGTCAATCATTCCCATGCCCATGAGCCGTTCGAGCGCGGGATAAATCCAACTATCCAGCGGCACATAAGGGGAGCCGAGATTCGCGACCTGCGCTTCTTCCGCACGCCAACGTGCGCGATCGCTCCATGATTCCCATGTTTCGCCGCCAACTTCTGGATCGTGACGCCGCGTGTAAATCCGTTGTGCCGAGAGTTCGCCGATCAGCGCGCCCACCACCACGTCCGAGGGAAAGTGATCCTTCGCTCTTACGCGCGAAAAACTGATCATCGCCGCCGCGCCATAAACAAGAACCTTCGTCAGCGGTCCGGGATATTCATGGGCGATCACGCCTGCGATGGACCACGCGGCTGCCGCGTGTTCTGAAGGGAATGAAGTTCCGCCCTGAAAAAACGGTCCACTGCCGTCACCTTGGAATGGTCGCTGACGTCCGAGGGAGTATTTCAAACTTTCAGTCATCACCAAGCTGTGCACGGCGGCATCCGCGGCCAGAAAGCCGGTTTCGCGCCAGTGCTCGTTGTGCGTGCGTTTGCTCAACAACCACATCGCTGCCGCGCCGCCGGCCAGTCCAGCGATTCCCGCGTTCGAAAGGGTGCTGTAGTGCTGCAGCGTCGTAGGATTGTTCGATAGATGCTTGCTGTATTCGGCGTCGGTAACCAATAGTCCGGCGGTTAATCCCGCCGCCGGCACCAGCCATGTCGCGTCGGAGAAACGCAGACGAGCAGGACTCGTCCACAGGTCCTTTTGGTCCTCGGCGAAATCCGTCAGCACGCTTGGTAGCCGCCGTTTCTGCTCCGTGGCCACTGGCTGTGCATCGGTTCTTGTCTTCGGCTTCATTCCTCGCTCTTTCGAATCACTTTCATCCGTAGCTGCTGGCGTCGTTGCCGCCGTCGTTGCCGCCGTCGTTGCCGCCGTTGTCGCTGGCGTTGTTGCCACCGCGGGTGAGGGCGCGTCCTGCGCAAACACTGGAATCGAAACCGCCCATAGCGCAGCGGCAGCGACACCAGTTGCGAGAATTCGCAGCCATTTCTGCATTCCGATCCCCTTTCACTGCGCCGCTAAGTACGAGGCGGTGATCGCCGCCGAGGACGCGATTTGCGCGAACTGCAGAATGGCCGTCCAATTTCTGTTCCCTACGTTCAACGCCTTTTCCGGCACAACCACCATGTCGCCTGGACGTAACACGGAGTTGAGTGGATCTCCTGTAAACCAACCGCCGTTGTTCTTGGCTGAGATCACCGAGCCGTCCGCACGCACCACGAACGTCGCTTTGCGATCTGCGAGTTGCGTGAGCCCGCCGGCCTGCGTTAAGTACCAATGGGCGCTGCGGCCCGGGTGATAGCTGACGGCGGTCGGATTGAATACCTGGCCGTTCACCGTGATGTAGCTGACCTTCTTTGGAATCACCAACACGTCACCCTCGCGCATTTCCACATCCGCGGACGTGTTGCGCCACTTCTCGATTGGATCCTGAATGTGAATCACCATGCGGCCCACAGGAGGGTTCGCGCGCAAGTTTTCGAGCGTTGCATGCGTCTGCGCCAGCGCGTTCACCTTCGCCAGCTTTTGTTCGGCATCATTTTCCGGCAGCATCTTCATGTTGAGCTGTTCGGCTTGGACGCGGCGCACCAGGTCTTCGTGGTCCTTCTCCTCCTGCACTTTCACTTCGCGCCGCATCAACACTGCGCCGTAGGGATAGGCCTCGGGCGAATATCCGCCCGCACGTTGCAGCACTGAGCTGAGGCGTTCGCCGGGCCGGATGCCATACGTCCCCGGGTGCTCGATCTCGCCGCGCAAAATAACCGACGCTCCCAGGTCGTTCCATCCGGGAACCTGCCGGATCGCCAGCACGTCACCATCTCGTAGAGCAAGATCCGCTTTGTCCTCGCCGGAGTTCGCTGCCGCGAGATTTACGTTGATCTGCTGCGCGCCTTTTTCGGGATCGCTGGCGGCGAATCTTGTCAGGTCAGCGGTCTCTGTATATGCGCTGCGCTTCAATCCCCCGGCCGCCCGTACCAGGTCCGCGACCTGCATGTTTTCCGTCAATGGGTAGCGACCTGGTTTCGCCACTTCGCCCTTGATGTACACAGTGGGCGGATCAACTTGCGCCGTGTTCTTGTGGACCAGCAGTCGGTCGCGCGGCTGCAGCAGAATGTTATCGGTGGGATTTCCGCCGAGGGCGTCGCGCAGATTCACGCTGAAAATTCTCATCGTCCCGTTCGGCTGGGTTCTGAAGATCTGCGCAGAATCAAGCGATGCATCGGGAGTAAGTCCACTGGCCAGAAAAACCGCGTCGCGCAAACGTACTTGTCCAGACGTTGAGTATTGGCCGGGCGCGCGGACTTGTCCGCCGACCCACACCGTCGGGGCCGCTTCGAAATCGTACCGGCTGAAGACCCGAATGGTGTCAAGTGGATCAAGTTTCGGCGCCGATGCCGGATTGGCGAGCGCCGCCGAGAGATCGAAGCTTTCCACCGTGGGGCGGAAATCCGGAGCCTTCAACCGAATTATTTCCGCGTAGTGTGGCGCAGGCTCCGGCAACAGATCGTTGTAGGAGCCAATCACGTCGGTAAGTTTCATTCCGGTCGCGTAGGAATAGCGACCCGGCCGCAGAACGTGACCCTGCAAGTAAATCGCGTCCTGGTTGTAGGGGGCGATGGGGAATATGTGCACTTCATCCCCATCCTGAACGGTAAACGAATTCAACTGTTTGTCGTCAGAGTTCGAATTATTTTTTGCGGAAAGATCCAGACTCAACATGGTGCGCTTTTCGTGCGCGTCGACACGTTGCACCTCCACATGCTGCAAAGTAGCGGTCGGCAAAATTCCGCCGGCTAGTTCAAGCGCATCGGCAAGAGATGTTTCTCCATGCAATTCGTAGATCGCGGGTCGCCGCACCATTCCGTCCACCGTGATTTGCGGACCGATCGGCGGAACCAGTAGCGTGTCCCCATTCTCGAGTCGTTGCAGATCGCCGTTTATTCCGTGAAGCAACAGATCGTACGTGTCCACAGGTTCGATCAGTTTTTTGCCGCGATAGTGTTTGACCGCGCGCAACGAGCCTTTCGGCGTAACACCTCCGGCGGCGAGCAGAGCATTCAATGGCGTGGAAAGGGAACTGATATCGTATGCACCGGGACTGCCAACTTCTCCTACCACGTACACGCGAACTGTTCTCAAGCGAGACAGCGAAACATCCGCCGAAATATCGCGAAATTGCGTGCGCAATGCCTGCTGCACCGCCACTTGCACTTCGCCCAGCGTTCGTCCGCTCACCAGCAGCGGCCCAGCTTCCGGTAGCGACACGCGGCCTTCGCGATCGACCGTGCGAACCATTCTTTGCGACATGCCGCCCCACAAATCGATCGCCAGGCCGTCGCCGGGGCCGACTACGTAGTCCGGGCCAACCGGCATATCCATCGGAACCACATCCGGTTGGTTGTTGCTGTTGCGAAATACTTCCAAACCGAATCGCTCCAGCGGTCGCTGCCGCACGGCGGCCTGCACGTACATGTCATACAGCGAAGGAATGTCGGAATATGGATTTGCGCGATGCACCATGCGCACCGAAGGCACGTCCGTAGATTCGCCACCCGAAGACGGCCGCCGCGGGCCATTGTCAAATGTCTGCTTGGTAGGAACCTGTTCGCTGGCGCTGGCGCTGTTTCGCGCCAGCCCTGCGGCAATCAGCTCCGGAGGAATATTGCTGCGGCCACTCAAAATGCTGTCCAGCATCGAAGGAGTAAGAGTCGGAGAACCTCCTGCGCCGCCGATACCCGTCAGGCTTGCATTCGTCGGCGTCCCGCCGCCGAGCGCCGATTTATTGAAGCCGTCAACGAATCCCGGTTGCATGGATCCGCCGCCCGCTCGCATTATTTGCGGATTCGACGGCATCAGGAATTGATCTGGGGAGAGGGGAATATCCGGCGTCGTTGTTTCAGAAGGAGCCCGCTGCGGAGGCGTGGCGCTGCTTTTGCGAGGCGAGGCCTGCTCTGACTGTTGTTGTTCGTTGCAATTTTCATCCTGTTGGTTCGCGCACGCAGCCTCCGCTTTGGCGCGCATCGCGCTGTCGGCTTGCATAGACGCCATTTCTTGCTGCGCCTCGATCTGCGCCATTTGCCGTGCACGCGCCTGGATCAACAGCATTTGCTGCTTCCCCTGGTCCGACTCCGGATTTAGCGATGGCGTTAGGTAGCCGTAGCGCTGCAGAAGCATCGTGGCGATTGCGCGGAACTCGACGTCGTGCTCCAGCCGGTCGAAAATTGCTTCATCCAATAAGCTCGCGTCTTCCACTACTTGACCGTTGTCCGCGGCATCTTTCGCAACCCAACGTTTCAGCTCCACAAATAAGCCCGCGTCTTTCAAAAGAATTTCGCGGATCTGTCCCGCCGACGCCGCCACACGCTTTAAGTTTTCTTTTGTCAAGTCGGAAACTTCCGCTGCACGCCTGGTGGTTTTCTGCCGGTTGTCATCCCGGTCGTTCCGCGAAGCCTCGGTCTGTTGTTGCGCGTGTCCGGAGTTGCAGAAAACCGTGCCAGGAATCACGAAACACACAATCGTTCTTGCAGACCTAAGCAGCCTCGACATGCTTTCGCTCCATTCCGCGCCTGTACGCGCGCATTACTGCACCAAGTCCGTACGCCCGCGCGCCGCGCTAAGCAGCCCTTCTTCCGACGCTTCGATGTCGCTCGAGTGAATATCCAGGGTGGCCCAATAGAAAACGCTGTAATTGTTTTTGGTCGCAATTCCAATAATTTTGACGTCTGGATAGCGGCGCAAAACCGTGTCGCAGATGCGCGGCCGCTGACCCGCGTCATCGAGCGCAATCACGATCAGATGTGGCGCCGTTTTCTCCACGGTGCTGGGAATCTCTTCCTCGTTCTCCACTTCGCCGACAATTTCAATGTCCGGCTGATCCGCGAATGTGGCGACGATAAGTTCTCGCATGAGCCGGGGGCGATTAGCGACCAAGACCCGAATTGTTCTCTCCATTGCGCGCTCCATCGCAGCGAGTATCGCCCGCGCTGCAATGCTGACGTAAGGCTCAAAAATGAACTCAGCAGAATCCCGAATCAGCATCCGGCGCGAGTGACAATTCCGGGTAGTCGCGTCGGACTAGTGGAGGACTAATCCAGAAGTACTGATTCTCAATAGGCTGTCGAAGATTCAATTTGGTGAAGAGTTTTCTATTCTTAAGTCCTAAGGCTCGGATCTCTACCGCATTGTTTGTATGGAAATCCTCCGCATGTACACTTGACGCAGTACATCGCGTGCTCCAACGCGGGATTTCTCCCGCATTAAAACTTCATCTCTTACAAACGCCAAGCCGCACCGGCAGGGCATTAGGAAAAACTCCGATTGACATCAACCGGCCTTACGTTTAGCTTAAAAATGGAGCAGCAAGGTCGCTTCCCAACGCCCCGGGCCTTCAGCCGGGGCAATTGTGTTTTTAGGCTGCCCCAGCCCGCTGCGTGTTTCCTACAGTTGGAGGTAGGGACTCAATGGCTGTTTCGCAAACGGGCCTTAACCGCGAAAATGTACGCGTTTTCCTGCTCATCAGGAACAGGTTGCTGCGCGAATCGCTCCTGCGACTTTTTCGTAAAAGGGCAGACTTGACGGTCGTCGGTTCGGGATCTCCGGGTAACGCCGATCCGGCCGAGGTGGAAATCTCTCAGTGTGACGTTTTGCTGACCGATCAATTTTCCGCAAAGACTTCTGCCGAGAGTGTACTTTTCCGCGACCAGTGGACCGCGTGGCAAGGCGAAATCTTGTTGCTGGGCATGGAGGAAGATCAGGACCTGTTTTTGGCGGCCGTGCGCGCCGGAGCGACTGGATACCTGTTAAAAGACGCCTCGGCTGGAGATGTCATCGCGGCTGTTCGTTCCGTTTCGCGCGGAGAAGCCGTCTGCCCGCCGCACCTTTGCATGTGCCTGATTAAATGGATGTCGGTGAAATCGCGGGAAGAATTGTCTCCTCGCATGGATGCGAAGCCAAATCTAACTTTGCGCCAAATGCAGTTGGTCACGCTTGTTGCTCAGGGTATGACCAACAAGGAAATCGCTTCCCAGCTGAACCTTTCCGAATTCACGGTAAAAAACCATCTCTACCGCATCATGAAGCAGGTTGACGCTGAAACCCGCTACGAAGCTGTCGAATCCGTACGGGCTCAACTTGAAGATGGCGGCTAATTTTCACTGGCCGCCTCTCTCACAGATTGGTTCATCACGTCTAATTTCACTTCGTCGAAGTCTTTGACCCCACACAACCGCCGTGCTCACGCCTGCCGTGACAGCAGTCGCCACATTCGTTTCGTGTTCTATTTTTCTGAGTTGGAATTTAACGGGGGGGAGAACTTTTGCAGGACGGATGGCTGAAGTCTTCTCAATTTTTCAATTGAGCGCCGCGCCGCAACTCCAGCCATCCGACGGCGCAATTGTGGCAGAGCCAACAAACCGATGTAACTGTCAAAATTAACAGCTACCGAGGAACCGCTGGGTGATCTTCCAGGAACCATCTTTCCGGAGAACATCTCCGTCCTGCAGAATCTTATTACGAACTCTTACGAAATAGAGAGAGAGCCTAAGAGCCTGCCGCGGCCTGCCGCGTATTTAACTCCTTTACAGGCATCGTTAGCGGAACGCTGGCATGAATTTCCGTGCCGATTTCTGCCGTGGAAAAAATCCTAAACTCCCCGCCCACCGCCCGCAGACGTTCGCGCATCCCTACCAGCCCGATGCCGTCTGAATTTGCCCCGAGATCAAATCCGCGCCCGTTGTCTGAAATCACCAATTTAGCGTACGTCTCCGTACATTCGAGCGAAATATTTGCTTTCGTCGCTTTGCTGTGCCGCAACACATTGTTCAGCGCTTCTTGTGCTATGCGGTACAGCACCAGCGCCTCATCTTCCGTGACAGGGTGGCTCGCGTTCTCACAATTCAGCTCCACCACCAGTCCCGGGTTATTACTCATGCGGCTGCAAAGCTCGCGCAACGCCGCCTCCAGCCCTAAATGTTTTAGTTTTGCGCTGTGCAAAGCGTGTGACAGAAGGTGCAGGTCGGTTCCTAATTCGCCCGCTAACGCTTGCAACTGTTCGATGCGTTCCCGAATTTCGCTTTCGCCACCGAGTTGCTGACGTACCATATCCAGTTCGATAGCCAGCAGCGCCACTCGTTGCCCGATGTCGTCGTGCAACTCGCGGCTGATTCGTTTCCGTTCCTCTTCTTGCGCCTCCATCAATCGTTTTGCCAGTTGTTCAAGCTGAAATTGCACGTGTTTCACGTCTGATACATCAACTGTCACTCCCAGAATTCTCGGAGACTCCTCTGAGGCCTTGCGCAGCAATTCTCCTTTAATCAGCATCCAGCGAATGCTGCCGTCTCTGGCGGTCATTCTGGATTCTGTCGAGAACGCTCCGCCCGTTTGCAACATAGTTTCGGCATAGCCACGCAGCTTGTCGCGATCGTCAGGAACAACGTGCGAGAGAACGTTGCTGAACAGATCTGTCTCAGGCGCCTGGTCCCCGGCAGCGCGCAATTTATTCCTGTCCAGCCAGGAAATCATTCCGGTCAGGGGATCGTATTCCCAGGCGATTGTCCGCGAAGCTTCCAGCGCCAGCGTCAGCATCCTCGCGAACCGGTCCAGTTGTTCCCGCGCCAGTCTTGTTTCGGTGACATCCTCGATCATGGCCAGCAAATAAGGGCCGTCCTGGGCTTTCGAGCTCGTTACCGAGAACGTCATTCTCCCCCAGATGACAGATCCATTTCTCCGGACAAATCTTTTTTCCGTTTGCGTCGTCTTGCGCGCTCCGGCGATTACTTCCTGCATGTGTAGCCAGGTCTGCGCCACGTCCCCCGGGTGCGCAACGTCGCTGATGCTTCTTAGTTTCAGTTCTTCGCGGCTGTAACCTAACAGCTTCGCCAAGGGCTCGTTGGACATGAGCATTTGTCCGCCAGAATCCAGCAGTGCGATCCCAAGCGGCGAGTCTTCGAATAAATGTCTGAACTTTAATTCGCTTGCCCGTCCAGCGTCTACGGCCACTTTCTTGGCGTGCGCGCTCGCGAATACCGACGCTACCACCGACAGTTGAGCGATCACTTCCTCATCCCAGGCTATCTCCTGCGTAAACGATGCAAGCCCCAATGCATTGATTCCATTGGCGCCGCTCGATGGAATGAGTGCCAGTGCTTTGACTCCGCATTGCTTTAACGCCATGCGATCCATTTCAGCATCCGCTGGCAAATCCTCCAACCGCCGCAGCCGCACCGGTGCGCCGCTGAGAATCGCGTCGGCAATCCAGGGAGTCTGGCGTAACGAGAATTCATGATCGCTCTTCAGCTCTTCGCTCCGTTTTGAAGTCTGCACGCGCTCGTACATGGTTCCGTCATTGTCTTGCTGGAACCAGAAAACCTGATCCACACTTAACATTTCGCGGATCGCACTGAGTTCGCGCTGCAATCCTGGTCCGAGTTCCTCACTATTCAAGCTGGCGATTCGTCCGGAAGCGCTGGAGATTGCCCGCTGCACCGAATGCAGCTTTTTCAACGCTGTCTCCGCTTTGCGCCTTCTCGGCATTTCCAGCCATAGCCATACCAGCAAGAACGCTTCCAGCAGAAGAATAGTGTTCAGTTCGTCGCCGAGCGCAAGTTTGCTAATACCAAGAGGCCAACGGCTTGATGCCTGTTCGAAAAATAACAGCGGGTAAATCGCAAAAAACAAAACCGCGGTGGTCGCTACGTACAACGCAAACCAGTCGAGCCGCGCGATGAAATGGAATGGACGCGACCACATCGCGACCTTGGGAGGAAATGTTCGAGACATTCGCCACCTTCATCCGACAGTCTTTCGCTCGGCGGCAGCCTTGGGCAAGTCGGCTGCATTCTGTTTCTTTGCGGCAGGAAGTCTACAGCTTGTACCTTTCCAAATACAACCTCGTTATGTACCCAGTTCGCCGCCGTACGAGCGGCTTCGTTATCGCCCGGCTCACCCGCCGCTCAACTGATAATTCTTTCTCGAATCGCAAATCTCAATAAGTCGGAGTTTGTTTTCAACTCGAATTCTTTCATGATCTTGTACTTATGAAATGCCACCGTACGCGCCGTCACCTGCAGCGCGTCCGCCGCTTCCTTCATGGTCCGCCCTTCTGCCAGCAGTTGCAGCACTTCACGCTGCCGCGGTGTCAACGACTTGTTCTTCTCTGAATCCGCATCTCGCACGAATCGATCCAGCAGGTTTTGTGTCATGTGCGAAGTGACGAAGGTCTTGTCTTTCAGGACTTGCTGGATGGCTTTCACCAGTTCCGCGCTCGCTGATTTCTTCAGCAGGAATCCCGACGCCCACTTCCGCAAAACGTCTGCCGCGATGTCCGTGTCCTCGTTCATCGTCAACACGATCAGTTTTGTCTGCGGCAGGATTTTCTTCAGGCGTGCTCCCGCTTCGAATCCGTTCAGCACCGGCATGCTAAGGTCCAGTAAAATCACGTCAGGTTTTAGCCGTATGGCTTTTTCCAGCAAAGCCCGCCCGTCAGATGCGGTACCCACAATTTCAAATTGCGGCTCCAGCAATCTAGCAAAAGCTTCAGCGACTAAAGTGTGATCATCGGCCAGAAGGATTCGCGCCTTACCCATCCCCCACTCCACCTTAGTTCAGCTCAGTTGCCGGCCGCCCCAGCTTGAATTGGTCTATGTCGAATGATTTGTTTAGGTCTAAATTATATGTATCACGAGACTAGCTGTCAGGGTTAGTCAAAAGATCTGTTAAAACTCTCAGGGTCGCGTCCGGTGCCAGTCCCTGTACCGATTCCCCCGCCGCTTACGTCCTACTGCTCTATAGCGTGGGGGTGTGCCGGAATCCGGTAATCGGCCTGCTTTGCGGTGCCAACCCAACGTAATATAAGGATTGCCATGCATTTCCGCATAAAATACGCACCGCTGGCCTGCTGCGTTCTCGCATTGCTGATGCTCTTCGGTTTTGGCCAAACCGTCGGCGCGCAACAGGCTGCCACGGCAGCTGCACGTGTGGTCGGCACCGTACAAGCTATTTCCGGCAAGTCCCTTACTGTCATTTCCGACAGTGGAACGACCTCCGGTGTCCTTGTCGAAGACGCCACGAAACTGCTGCAAATCGAACCCGGCAAAACCAATCTGAGCGAAGCGACGCCTTTTTCTTTCACTGAACTGCAGCCCGGCGATCGCGTTCTGGTCCGTGGCATTCTCGCGGACGATGGAAAAACCATCCGCGCCGCTTCGTTGATCGCCGTAAAAAAGGCCGCGCTCGCCGAAAAACAATCGAAAGAACGCGCCGAATGGCAACGCGGTGTTGGTGGGCTCGTCAAGTCGCTTGATACTTCGGCCTCCACTATTTCGATTTCCACCAACGCATTGGCCGCGAAAAAAGAAGTGGTCGTGCACTTCACTAGCGGCACCGTTTTTCGCCGCTACGCTTCCGATTCCACGCGCTTTGATGCAGCGAGAATCGCCGCAGTTACAGAAATTCAGCCCGGCGACCAACTCCGCGCCAAGGGCACTCGCAGCGAAGGCGGAGCGGACATCAATGCCACCGAGATTGTTTCAGGCACTTTCCGCAACATTGCCGGCACGGTCACGGCCAGCGACTCCGCGGCGAATACCCTGGTGGTCCAGGATCTTGCTGCCAAGACGCCTGTCATTTTGAAAATTAACTCCGAATCGCAAATGCGCAAGCTTCCGCCCCAGTTTGCGGAATCTCTCGCTGCTCGCCTCAAGAATCAGTCGGCGGGCGCGGGACAATCTCAACCGAACGCACAATCTACTGCGCCCCAGCAGCCCGCTCAATCTGCTCAGCAAGGCGCTGTCCCCGGCGCTTCAGGCCAGCGCGGCGCCGGCGGCGATTTTCAACAAGCCATTGCCCGTATGCCCGCCGCAACTCTTTCTGACTTGCAAAAAGGCGAAGCGGTGATGGTGGTCACCACTCAAGGCAATGGCAAGGACCCGCTCACAGTCGTAACGCTTCTCGGAGGCGTCGAACCCATTCTGCGTTCTTCGACCAAAGGCGCTCAGGACATGATCCTCTCTCCATGGAGCCTCGGTGGCGGAGAGCCTTCCGGCAATTGATCATTTCGCTGTTTGAATTTTTTTGAGGAGATCGAATGAATTTGCGGTTCAGGCTCAGCCCAACAAAATTTGTGTCCTTGCTCGCGCTTCTGCTGATTTTTCTCAGCGGAGTCTGCGCGCAGGTTCCGGTCGGCAGTGTGCGCGGTCAGGTCACCGACCCTTCCGGCGCTGCTGTGGTCGGCGCCACGGTTGTTGTTCTTCCCCCTGAAGGCGCTTCCAGTAGCGCGACCACGAATCGCGATGGAATTTTTGAAGTCAAGCCACTTGCTCCAGGCAAATATACGGTGCAGGTTTTCGCGCAGGGTTTTGCCCAATTTTCGGTGAGCGATGTTGCCGTTGTTGCGGACTCGCCTGTGGTTCTCAACGTCCATCTCGCGATCGAGGAACAGAGAGAAAAAGTCGTCGTCTCGGGTTCCACCACAGAGCTCGACACCAGCAGCGGCAGCAACGCCAATTCCCTCATGCTGAAGGGCAAGGATCTTGAAGCTCTATCCGACGATCCCGACGAATTGCAGGACGAGCTTACCGCTCTTGCGGGCCCCTCGGCCGGCCCCAACGGCGGCCAGATCTACATTGACGGTTTCACTGCCGGGCAGCTTCCTCCGAAATCTTCCATCCGCGAAATTCGCCTCAACCAAAATCCTTTTTCGGCTGAATACGACAAACTCGGTTACGGCCGAATTGAAATTCTAACCAAGCCCGGCACCGACAAGTTTCACGGCCAAATGCTGGTCAATGGCAATGATTCCGCGTTCAACTCCAGGAATCCATTCGAAGGCACCGCCATCCAGCCCGGTTACCATTCCGTTTTATACAGCGGGAACATCGGCGGCCCCATCAACAAAAAAGCTTCCTTCTTTTTCAATCTGGACCGCCGCAATCTCGACGAAATCTCCATCGTAAGCACCCCGGCACTCGATGCAAATTTCAATCCCATTCAGTTCACCGACGCGGTTCCGAATCCGCGTACCCGAACGAACTTGACCCCGCGCATTGACTATCAGCTCTCTTCCAGTAACACGCTCACCGCGCGCTACCAATATTTTCGCGAAAACGAAATCAACAATGGCGTCGGCCAATTTAGTTTGCCCACTCAGGGCTTCAACGAACTCAACGTCGAGCACACTCTACAAATCAGCGACACGAAAACGCTGAACGAACGCACCATCAATGAGACCCGCTTCCAGTACGTTCGTTCCAGTAGCAGCGAAAACGTCCTCAACACCACCCCCACTGTGAACGTCAGCGGCGCTTTCACCGGTGGCGGAAATTACCAGGGAAATCTCCTGCAGACCACCAACGGGTACGAAATTCAAAATTACACTTCCATCGCAGCCAACAAGCACTTCATCAAGTTCGGCGTGCGCGCTCGTATGGATGCCGATTCGGCGGAAAAGTTGACCGGGTTCAATGGCTCTTTCACTTTCAACTCGCTTACCAATTACCAGATCACTCAGCAGGATCTCCAGGCGGGCTTCACTCCCGCTCAGATTCGCGCGGATTGCCGAGGTACCTCGCCCGCGGGTCCGATCTGCGGCGGCGCCAGCCTGTTCACAGTCACAACCGGAAATTCGCTGGTGCAAAATAATTATGCCGACCTGGGCTTTTACGCGCAGGATGAATGGCGCCTACGCCCGAACATCACCGTCAATTACGGTCTCCGCTACGAATGGCAGAACCAACTGGATGACCGAGGCGGACTAGCGCCGCGCCTGGGTGTTGCGTGGGGACTGGGCAAGACCAAGCAGGGCTCGCCCAAGGCTGTTCTGCGCGCCGGGTTTGGCATTTTTTATGATCGCTTCAAGCAACAATATCTGGAGCAGGCGCAGTTGCTGGACGGCATTACGCAGCAAAGTTTTGTCGTCACCAATCCCGAATTCTATCCGAATCTCCCGACACCGGCGCAGCTCGCCGCGGCGCAGACTTCTCCCACCGTTTATCAGGTTGATCCCAACTTAAGAAATCCCTACACCATGCAGTCCGGTGTCACTCTCGAAAAGCAACTTGGCAAAATCGCGAATGTCGCCTTCACTTATCTAAATTCGCGTGGCGTGCACACTCTGCTCCTGCGCAATATCAATGCGCCGTTGCCGCCCAATTTTGATCCGGCGAACCGTCCTCTCGGCGTCGGCACGAATATTTATCAATACGATTCCGACGGCGACTTCAAGCAAAATCAGTTCATCGTGAACGGCACTGTACGCGCCGGCGCTCGGCTTTCGCTTTTCGGTTACTACACCTTGAATTATGCCAACAGCAACACCACTGGCGTCTCCGGCGGCTTTTCCAATCAGGCCGTGATCGGATTTCCTTCCAACCAGTACGATTTGGCTCTCGATTACGGCCGCGCTATTTACGATATTCGCCAGCGCCTCTTTTTTGGTGGCTCGGTCGCTCTTCCGTATCGCTTTCGCATCAGCCCGTTCCTAGTTGCAAGCTCCGGCGTTCCTTTCAACATCACCTCGGGAGTTGACACTAACAACGACTCGCTGTTCACCGATCGCCCTACTTTTGCGGCTTTTGAGACTGCCCTCGCGGCCGCGCGCGCGAACGGCACGATTCCTGGCAACGTCAGTTTTCACTGTCAAACCGCTCCCACCGCTCCAGAGATCCCCATCAACTGCGGACTCGGTCCGCCGCGTTTTTCGTTGAACATGCGCCTCAGCAAAACTTTTGGATTCGGAAAAAAAACTGGGCGCACAGCGGCAAACGCCGGCGGGGCTATGGGTGGAGGTACATTTGGCCGGGGGCCGGGCCAGGGTGGAGGTGGCGGAGGCAATCGCGGCGGCGGTGGTGGAATGTTCGGCGGCGAATCTTCCGGGCAGCGCTACAGCCTTTCTTTGGGAATTTCCGCTCGCAATATTTTTAACAACGTCAACGAAGGAACGCCGGTCGGTGTAATCAGTTCGCCGATTTTTGCTCAGGCGAATTCTCTTGCCGGCGGTCCCTTTGGCAACCAGACCTCCAACCGCCGGGTAGATATGCAGATCATATTCAGCTTCTAGATGCGGCGGCTTCCGGCTCAGTCCAGATCTTTTTCTTTGGTTTTTTGTCCGGAGTTTGTTTCTGGCGAAGGCGCAAAAACATTGTGCTGTGGCGCGGGCATGGGTGTTGTGCCCATGCGGTCCTGCCACAGGACCTGATTCAGCACGGCGGAATCCACTCGGTCGGCGTGGCTGAAGTCCATGCTCATTCCGGCTTTCCAATCCTTTTCATTCATTCGATAAATCAGGCCATTGTCGCGATTGCGGTAGTCCGCTGAAAATGCCGGTTGCGTTCCGTCTCCGGCAAACAGTGGAGCCATCACTGCCGCACGTGCATCGTTGGAATTCATCGGAGGCACGCCGAGCAGGACTTCAATCGTTCGCACCACGTTGATAGTGGTGTAGAAGTTGTGATCGACAAACGGCGTAGCTTCTCCATCGCCGTTCTTCACCAGCGGAGCGTATTTGCTGATCACCAGAGCGATGCTGCGATGCGCGTCCACGTGGTCGGGACCATCCTGCGCGTCGTCTTCCAGAATTAAAAATGCCGTGTCATCCCAGTAGGCGCTGTGAGAAACGGCATCCACCGCGCGTCCTACAGCCAGGTCGTTGTCCGCAACCGACGCGGATGGGGTTGGTTTTCCTTTGCTGAGGCCGGCAGTGTGGTCATTCGGCAGGCGCAGCAGAATAAATTGCGGCATTTCATCCTTGCCGGATTTTCGCGATTCGACAAATTTGCCGAATTCATTCAGAAATTCGTCCACGCGCAGCTGGTCCGGATACGCGACTTCAAAATCCGGAAACAGCGGGTCGAAATGCCCGCGCAGTTCCGATTCCGCCGCGACGTTCTTCGCCAGCACCGGAATATCCCACGCATAGGGGCTCGGCCCGCCGCGCGGTTCGCCAACATTCTTCTCGAGAGGCTCGCCCTTTTTGATGACCGCGCGCGTGCACCGCGCGCCCGCTATTTTTGGCGGTCCGGACAACGGCATGCCCTCCTCGCTCTTCGCATTGCACCACCGCGACACAATGAATTCTCCATAGTGGCGATAGGTGACGCCGTGCGTGGCGAAATTCTTCCAAAGGTAGCCGCCGGTCGGCTCCGCGGCGTCAGGCAGTTCGTCTTCCACTGAAACGCCTTCCAGAAATTCGCCTTCAGAGTCGTAAGTATGTTCGCGGCTGCGATAGGCGATTGGAATGGTCTTAGCTATGTAGTCGGAAACCGAGCCCGAGGTGGACCACACGTGGCCATCACCCGAAACATCGCCGCTATCGTAGAAATTATCGAGCACGCCAAACTGTTTCGCGAGGGCGTGCTCGTTCGGAGTGATGTCCGCTCCGTACATGGTGATGGATGGGTCGCCATTGCCGGCGCCGAGATCGCCAAAAACCTGATCGAACGTGCGGTTTTCCTTGATGATGTAGATCACGTGATGGATTTTGTTTTCGGCGGAAGCGAACGGAATGTGATCAGTGTTTCCGCGCGAGGCGTTTCGCTCCGCCGCTTCTTTCGTGTATGCGGCTAAATTTGCTGGAATCTCGGCCAACGGAAAACGCGCCAGTGAGCCGCGAATTAATCCGAGAACGTATGGATATTCCGGATGTCCATTCCGGATCTTTCCGGTGGACTTGCTGTTCGGTCCAGCGCCGCGGCCTTTCGCGCTGGCGATCAGCAGGTCTTTGGAAGTTGCAACGACTACAGTCGGGTACCACTCGGTGGGAATGAAGCCCGAGGCTTGGTGTCCGGCGAGATCGAATACGGAGACGGAATCGGAAATTGCATTCGCCGAAAAAAGAGTTTTTTCGTCAGGCGATAGCGCCAGCGATTGCGGATCGCTGCCGCCGTAAGATTGGTCTTCAGGCTTGGTGGATAAGGTATAAAGCGTTCTTCCGCTGCGCGGATCTAGCGCAACGATTTGATCGCGATTGGTGAGCGCGACAAAAAGGATGGAGTTGTCGCGGTTCAGCAAGAGCGCAGTGGGGCAGGAACCTCCGGCAAGAGGAGCGGTCGGCTTGCCGAGTTCGATTTTACGAACCACTTTTCCGCTCGTTAGGTCGAGTTCCGCCACGGTGGAAGCATTCCACAGAGAGACGAAGCCTCGGTTGCCGTCATTGGTGATTACCGTGGTGTAGGGCAGGGAAGCAGGAATACGCTTGAACGTCGACAGATCGAAGCGATGAATAATCGTTCCGTTGGATGGATTCAAAAGCAACGCTTCGTCTGAACCGTTGCAGGCAACGAGAATTCTTTCTTCGCCGGCAACGTTTCCGACACTCAACCCACTGGGGTAGGTGACATCCTTAAATTGTCCGCGGCGTTCTTTGCCGAGCGGCAGGGACGCACGCGGGGGAATTTTCAGAAAGCGCTCGGGCACAATTTTTCCATCCGCGAAGACATAGACCGCGATGCCGTTGCCGGTACTGCCTTCCTTCTTGCCGAGCGGATCGCTGTAGGAGGCCATCGAAGCGAATAAATGTTTGCCATCAAGCGAAAACGCGAGTCCCAGAAAATAGGTTTGCCTGGCATTGTGGCCAAGCCGATCATCGGGAAAGTCCGAAAGCTCCTTGGTTTCGAGATTCAGAACGGAAAGCGATTGTTTGAGGTTGTCGGCGTAGGCTCCGAATCCGCTGTGCAGAAAGACGACGAAGCGGCCGTCGGGCGATACCGCCGCAGCCGTGGGCAGATTGTTGATCTCGCGTGGGCTACCGGGAACTTGCGCGAGCAACCGGCCGTTCGGCAACTGTACGGGAACGGTGGACTCCTGGCCGGCCAGATTCATCGAGGCGATGAAAACGATTGCTGAAACACACGGCAAAAATCGCAGCCAATGGTTTTTCGACATAGAAAGAGTTTACACGCCCCATATGAAGAAATGATGAATCTTAGCCCGGCGCGATGATTGGGTTGCTGTACCATGACAATCGGCCAGGGAATGGGAGTACACGAAATGCGGAAGAAGAAAAAGCGGCTGGACAAAGGAACAGAAGCCCGGAGGCTGGCACGGAACGCCGCCGCGAAACCGAGTTCGACCCGCGTGGTCGAAGATAAACGGAAGAAGCCTGAAAAACACAAGACCAAGTGGACAGAAACGACGGACTAGCGATTTCGCGGACGGTTCGAGCTGCGCTTCAGGTAGCCCTACCCGCTGCCGATGAGACCCAGACCGGGTCTAGTTTTTGGAGCCTCAGCCGGGTTTGTATGCGGGGACGGATTCATCGGTTCGGAACACCGGTGAGCGCGTAATGTTTCTGCGGTCGGCCAGCGTGTCTGCGATCGCTTCGATTTCCGCTTTGCCGAAGCCTTCGCTGGCAACCTGGACTTTGCCGTCGGGATTAATCAGGAAGAAAGTAGGGACACTGGTCAGGTAGTAGGCATTCGAAACCGGGTAGCCAGCTTCGTCAATTAAAATAGGAAACGTGACACCAAATTCCTGGGCGAAATCGCGCGATGCGCTCGCGTTGTCCTGGGAAACGCCGACGAAGCTGACGTCGCTGCCGCCATATTGCTTGAAGACCCGTTCGAGAAAAGGAAACGTAAATTTGCAGACCGGGCAGGAAACTTTGAAAAACGAGAGCAAGACGGGACCGCGCTGCAAGGCGGAGCCGAGAGCGAATTCCTTACCGTCGATGGACTTCAGAGAAAAACCAGGCGCAACGTTCCCAGGAACGATTTTTGACATTCGGTCTTCTGCTCCGAGCCAGCGGCGAAGCCGGCGGTAGATGGACATGGCGAAAGTTTATCTTACGCGCGTATGCGCCCACAAATTAGATGCGGAGGGTAGTTACCGCGGTATAGCGCCACGGTTTTTTGTGTTCGAGAACTGGATGCGAGGTCGCTCGGGCGACCGCAGCCGCAGCTGGAATGCATTGTTGCGGCGGCTCAGGTTGAAGCGCCAGCGGATTAATTTAGTGGATGTGGCGGGTTTTGCGCTGCATGAAATCCATTAGGAGGTATTGGCCGAGGTTTTGTGGGGTGGTGAAATAGGCTTTGCCGCGGCACATTTGCGTGATTTTCTGAACGAAGTTGACGAGGGAATGGTCGGTGGCGAGCATGAAGGTGTTGATCATGATGTTGGAGCGCTTGCATTTGTTTACTTCTTCGAGGGTTTCGCTGACGACGAAGGGATCGAGTCCGAAGGCATTCTTGTAGATGCGGCCGTCCTCGAGAGTGAGGGCGGAAGGTTTGCCGTCGGTGATCATGACGATTTGGCGCATGTCTTTGCGCTGGCGAAGGAGGATGCGCTGGGCCATGCGCAGGCCTTCGCGCGTGTTGGTATAGAACGGGCCGACTTGGACGCGGGCCAATTCGTTGATCGGAACTTCTTCGGCGCTATCGTGGAAAAGGACCAGATGCAGCGTGTCGCCGGGGAATTGCGTTCGAATCAGATGCGACAGCGCCATTGCAACGCGTTTTGCCGGAGTGAAACGGTCCTCACCGTAAAGAATCATGCTGTGCGAACAATCGAGTAGCACGACGGTCGCGCAGGATGACTGGTATTCGCACTGATGCACCATCAAATCCTTGTAGCCAATCTCGATGGGAACTTTTGCGCCGTCGCGCCGTACGGCGTTGAATAGAGTTTCGCTGACGTCAAGATTCAGAGTGTCGCCGAATTCGTAGGCGCGCGATGCGCCGCTGGTCTCAACGCCGGTGGCCATGTCGCGCGTGTCGTGTCGGCCGAAGCTGCTGCGTCCGAGTGAACCAAGAAGATCGCGCAACGTCTTGAAACCGAGAAAATCAATCGTTTTGTCGGTGATTTCAAAGCGCGCTTCCGTTTTGCGTTCCAGCGGATCGCCGATCGCTCCTCGGGCGGACATTTGATTTGGTGGCGTAATCTGCGGCTGCTGCTGGGGATTGATGAAGCCCTCATTCGAGAGTCGCTCGATCAGTTTATCGAGCAGGTCCTGGATTTCCTGATTGTTTGAAGCGTCGGAACGGTTCAGGAGCTTTCGCAATTCTTCGCTGAGTTTGTCGTCGGAAAGCAGATTGCCTTCCTGCAGCGCGCGCAGGATTGCTTCGCGCAACGCCTCCATCGAACGGTCTGGATCGAATTCGGAGATGCCGTAATATTGCGATTCGAAGCCGCTGCGCAGGAAAAAATCGCCGAGGCGCTTGACCAGTTCTTCGAGGTCGACGCTGTCGGCCGGTTCGCCTGTGTATTTGGTGAATTTGGTGAATTTCATGGTCGTTGCAACTGTATCTTAGGTCCTTGTCGAACCGTACGTTGAGATCCTTCGCTGCGATCAGTATGACGAAACGACGAAAAGCTCCGTCAGTTGTAACTGCGCCGAGGCGGACGATTCGGATTCTCGCGCTGCTCCGCCTGCTTGGGCTTTTCCGCAAAAAAGCCGCGTTCCTCGCTGCGTCCGATGCGGCGATGCGCCCAAAGCCCTTCGAGAATCATCTCCGCGGCGGCTGCTGCGTGCGCGTGGTCCTTTTTATCTTTCACGCCGAGGCGGTCCACGTGGTCGATCAGGTCCTTGATACTTGCCAACTGTTTGTAACGGTCGGAACTGGAAGCCAGCTCGGCGAATTTCAGTTCACCGCCCAGTTCGAACCACTGCACGACCGGTTGAAAGTTAACATCAGCGAAGCGTCGTGAAAACACTCGGCCAACCGCGGTGCGAATCAATTCGCGCGCAATGGTGTCAGCGCCCTTCAATTCGCCTTCGTATTCCAGCTCCAGTTTGCCAGTGACCGAAGGTAACGCCGAATAAATATCCGCAACGCGCGCGACGGAATATTTTTCGCCGGAGCGCGCCGCGCGTTGCTCCGCATTGCTCACAACGCTTTCCAGCACAGAAATTGGTAGACGCTGACTGACGCCGGAGCGCTTGTCCACACGCTTGTCGTCCCGCGCCTGGAAGGCAATCTCTTCCACCAGCTCGCGCAGATAATCGGGAACTTCGACGCGATAGCCGGAATCGCGCCCGGTCCACGCTTCTTGTTTGGTGATCGAAATGCCCTCTTCGATCGTGGAAGGATAGTGGGTGCGAATTTCCGCGCCGATGCGGTCCTTCAGCGGAGTAATAATTTTTCCGCGCGCCGTGTAATCTTCGGGATTGGCGGAAAACACCAGCAGCACATCCAGCGGCAGGCGCAGCGGATAGCCCTTAATCTGAATGTCGCCTTCTTGCATGATATTGAACAGGCCAACCTGAATTTTTCCGGCCAGGTCCGGCAGTTCGTTGATGGCAAAAATTCCGCGGTTGGCGCGCGGCAGCAATCCATAGTGGATGGTTAGCTCGTCAGAAAGATCGCGTCCGCCGCGTGCGGCGCGAATCGGATCGACGTCCCCGATAATGTCCGCCATGGTCACATCGGGAGTGGCGAGCTTTTCCACATAACGAAGGTCGCGTGGCATCCATGCAATGGGCGTATGGTCGCCTTCGGCGGCGATGCGATCGCGGCACATGCGGCAAATCGGGCGGAGCGGATCGTCGTTGATTTCGCAGCCGGCCACCACGGGAATTTCCGCGTCGAGAAGGTTCGCAACTCCACGCAGGATGCGGCTCTTGGCTTGTCCGCGCAGCCCCAACAAAATAAAATTGTGCCGCGACAGCAGCGCATTTACGATTTGCGGAATCACCGTATCTTCGTAGCCATGCACTCCAGGAAAAAGCGTTTCGCCGCGTTCGATGGCGCGCAACAAATTCGCGCGAATTTCGTCCTTCACGGAACGTGACGCGGTGCCAGCGTCAAGATCCGGAATGCGGCGCAACTCTCCAAGGGTCGCAGGTCTCGCACGGCCTCCGGCAGAGTGCACCGATGCAGAAACAGTCATTTAGCCCCCAAACACCGCTGTAAATGCGGCGAATTCTCAGTTAGATGCAGGTGCTGCTAAATCGGTCGGCTCAATTCAAAGCGTGGCCGTGGCCTGCGGCTTGCGCGCGCTGAGTGTCTTCCTTCTGTAGATGCGGCGCCCATTCGCGGAGGTACGCCACCAGGCGCTCCTGCCGTTCGGCCTCCGAGCGCAATTCCAGAATGCGCTGTTTCCAGAGCAAATCCATGGGAAGACGCGCGGCGATTCGGTACGAGATGTCATTTCCCGCTGATTGCGTGAGGTCGCGTGGGTAGTCATCGAAAATCAGCGTGTGGCACGTTTCGTAAAGTTCAATCAAGTCGCGCGAGATGCGCGGGTTTACGGGTACCGACCGGTCGTCCAGAAAATCAACAACGCCGCGCAGCAGCGGGTCGTCGGAAAAAAGTTCGACGATTCGAAACGGGTCGCGCCCGACGGTCAAAATGTCGCAGCGTCCGTCGTCGTAGCGGCTAGTGACTTCCAGAATTTCCGCGGTGCAGCCGGTCCCCGCCATTCCGTTGGGCAACGCCAGCAGGATGCCAAATGGCGACTTCGTTTCCAGGCAATCGCGCACCATTTGCCGGTAGCGCGGCTCAAAAATGTGCAGGGGCATATCGGCGCCGGGTAGAAGAACGACGTTCAGGGGGAACAGCGGTAGCCGAACCGGTAACATGATGACTTCCAGCCAAGAGCATAACAGAGCGACCGGTGGAGGCAAATCCGCATGTGCGATAGGCGAATCAGAGCTCGCTGAGGAGCCCTTCCATCTCGGATAGCGCGTGGCCGTTCCCGGCCTTCGACGCCGCGGAAATTCCTTGCAGCAAAATCTGCCGTGCATCGTCCGGTCGCGACGCTTTCACCAGCATTTGCGCGAACATCAGATAGGCGGGAACGTAATCGGCATTGCGCTGCAGCAGCTCTTGAAAGTTGCGCTCTGCTGCGCTGGTATCGCCGGTATTCACGCATTCCATCGCCAGGCCGTAGCGTGAAAACGCATCATCCGGTTTTTGTGCAACGAACGCTTCCAGCAACTCTCGCCGGGTTTTCTTTTGGTCAGCCATCACGAGCAGGTAGTATAGCGGCTGGACGCAGAACACCCAAATTGCACCCAGTCGAGGACACATGCCGAACCGCAAGAAAGATTCGCCAACCGCTGACCGCGCATTAAAGGCCAAACCCATCAGCGCATCGCGTTCGGAAATGGCGGAGGTCGTGCTGCCTGCAACCACCAACCCGCTTGGCAAATTGCTTGGCGGCCACGTCATGCACCTTGTGGACGTCGCCGCGGCGATCGCGGCCAGCCGCCATTCGAACAGTTACGTGGTTACAGCGTCGGTGGACTACATCGATTTTCGTAACCCGGTCAATATCGGCGAAATTGTCATTCTGAAGTCGCAGGTCAATCGCGTCTTTCACACTTCGATGGAAATAGGTGTGAAAGTATTTTCTGAAAACGCGCTTACCGGCGAACGAAAACACACCACTACAGCGTATGTGACCTTCGTCGCAATCGATTCCCTGACCAAACAGCCAAAAACCGTCGCCCCGCTAATCTTGAAGACAGCCGAAGAAAAACGCCGCTGGCGCGAAGCCGGCGCGCGCCGCAAGACGCGCCTTGCCCTACGCTATAAAAAATCCCGCGCAAAGGAGTAAGTTTGCCGTCTGCATTTTCGATTTTGTAATTTCCAGTTTCTATTTTCCTGCCACCGCGCCCACCCAAATCGGCGCGGTCGTCGGCTGTGGACTTCCGCCTTCCGGCTCTTCGGTAATCGCCAACGCCTTAGTTCCACTTGGCCGACCGGGCGGATTCGCAACCAGCAAATCAAGATTTCCATCCTGATTGGGGCGCAACGTCACGGACGGCACCGGCTTCGCTCCTGCCGCCTTCGGGATCAGCCACAACTGCAGGGTGCGCCCACCAACCGGCGCAGCCAGCTTCTGCCCGGAAACCACCAGACCCAATTCCGGATTCCACGTAGCTTGCAAGACTGGCAAATCTTTATTGTCCGCGGACATCGCAATCTTTACAGATTTTGCATCGGTCAAAATCGACGCTTCGCGCCGCGCAATTGCGAGTTCCCGCGCCGATTCCTGTTGCTGCTGAATCTGCTTCTCCAACTCCGCCCGCGTCTGCTGGATTGTGTTCGTCGTCACTCGCAGTTCGTAAGCGTTGTAAAGCGCGAACAGCAACATCGCCGCAACTGCTCCCAACATCCAAAACGGAATGGCCGCCCTGAGTCCGGACTTCGCGAGGTTCTTGGCGTTCGCAGCCGCCTCTTCGCGCACGGTTTTCAGCAATTGCCCACGCAGCATGTCCGAGGGCGCGTACTCCGGCGCAAGATAAGCCAACTGGCTCACCAACCGCTGCGCTTCGCCCAGCGCCGCAGTGCACTCCGCACAGCCTGTCGCAAGATGCGCGGCAACCGCTGTGCGCTCTTCGGAATCGAGCGCGCCAAGCGCGTACGCTTCGATCAGCTCACAGAAATCATCCCGAACTTGGTCAGAGCCGTTCACGGCGCTGTTTGCAATCCTTCCTTCAATCTCAAAAGTCCGTTGCGAATCCAACTTTTTACCGTGCCCAGCGGTTCCTTTAGCGCATTGGCAATTTCCGAATGGCTCAAGCCTTCAAAATATGCCAATTCGATCGCTCGCTTCTGCCGCGGGTTCAGCGAACCCAGCAGCTCGCGCACGCGAACTGCCCGGCGTTTTTCGTCAAGCGAACCTTCAAAATCGGGAATCGCCGCCACCGGTGGAAGCTCGTCGGTTTGGTCCTCGAGCCTGCGCTGCCGTTCACCCTTCAAGCGAAGCTGATCGAGCGCTCGATTGCGTGCCATGGTCAGCAGCCACGGCACAAACGCTCCGCGCGAACCGTCATACAGCGCGGTATTCCGCCACAGTTGCAGAAAAACGTCCTGCACTACTTCCTCGGCTGTCGTGGCTTGTTGAAGGATGCGCAGGACCAACGCGTACACGAGACGGGAATGGCGATCGTACAACTCCTCGAAGGCGCTCACGTCCCGTTGCAGAAGCCGACGCACGAGCGCCGCGTCTGGCGACACGTCGCTGGAATCCGAGGGTGTGAAAACCGCAAGGAACACGATCGGCTGCTTCATCTCCTACAGCGTTATACGGAAAAAGGCGCAGTTTGGATGACCGCGCAAGATCCCGGGACGTCGCATCGTTCTAACTGATTCGAATCTCGTCCGCAAGCGCCAGCGAATGCTCAATACACGCGCCGATTGCCGGCCCTTTCCAATAATTTCCAATGACCCATAGTCCGCGCACCTGCGAGATGTCTTTTCGGACCGCGTCCAATCGCTCTGTATGTCCCAAATTGTATTGCGGAATCGCAGCCCAGCAGGGTGTCACTTTCGTTGTCACCGGCTGTCCTTCGATTCTCAAGATCTCACTGATCTCTCGATGCACGATCGCCGACAATTCCACCGCTGGCAAAGCGAGAGCCTTTTTGTCCTTCGCTCCGCCGATAAAGCTGGTCATCAAGAGATGATCCTGCGGGGCACGTCCTTCGAACAGGGATGAATTCCAGACGGTACCAAGCGTCCGGAGATGAGCCGACCGGGGAATCAGGAACCCAAATCCCTCCAGCTTGGAGCTGAGCTGATCCTGACGGTATCCGTGAGACACAACCGCGACGGGCGCGTACTCAATGCCGAATAGGGCAGACAAGCTCGTTCTCGCAACGTTTGATAACAATTCTCGATGGGCAAACGCCGGCGTCGCGAGAACGAGCTTGTCTGCCCGCAAACTTTCCTGTCCTTGCGCGCCGATCACTTCCAGACGAAACCCGCTCGAGTCACGCTCGATTTGCGCGACGCTGGTCGTGCAGCGCAGTGCATCGCCCAACGAACTGGCCAGCGCGCGAATCAGTGTTTCGTTTCCCTTGCGGAAACTGTACAAGCCCGGTCTACGGCTTTGCTGAGTTTTTGGCTTGTTTTTCGCCAGCTTCAGGCTGCCGCGAATTACGCTGCCGCTCAATTTGTCTGCCTCATAAATCTGCGGAAACGCGGCGCGCAGGCAGAGAAACTCCGGATCGCCCGCATAGATTCCGGATACGAACGGTCCCACCACGCGGTCCAAGAGCTCCGGAGTAAATTTTGCGCGCACAAATGCCGCGACGGATTCGTCGGATTCGGGTGATTTCGAGGTTCGAAAAACCTCCGAGAGGATGGACAATTTCGTGCGCCAGCTTAAGAGCGGCGAGGACAAAAAAGCGCCTGGCGAAAACGGTACCGGGACCAGTTTCCCGTCAATCAGGATGTAGCGTCGCGCGCCGCGCGGAGCTTCGACAAGTTCATCCGATATCCCGAGCTGGTCGCACAGTTTGAAGATTGTTTCCGTACCGGAAAAACTCTGCGGCCCAAGTTCAAAAAGATAACCGTTCTCAGTAACCGATTGGATCATGCCGCCCGGCCGCGCGGACGCTTCCAGCAGCAACACATTTGCACCGGACTTTTTGAGAGCGTAGGCGCAGGTCAGGCCCGAAATTCCCGCGCCGATCACGATGGTAAGCGGAGCGGAAGCCACGACTCAGAGCGTCTTCGAGAAGAGTGGCCTGGCGTTCAGTTGCTGCTGCTCTAGGTAGGGGTCGAAAAGCATCGCCAGGTTGCGGATAAAAATCCGGCCAATCCAGGTCGCGCGAATCTCGTCGCGATCAATCGTCAGCAAGCCATCCTCGCGCGGAAGCTCCAGGCGCTGCAACTCGGCGGCAAAATGTTCGTCGAAATCGATTGCGAATGCTTGGCTGATTTCACGCTTTGGAATCACGGTGTGGCACAGCAGTCGGCTGATCACTTCACGCCGCAGCCGGTCTTCAGTGGAAAGATGATAGCCACGCATGGTCGCGATGCCGCGCTCGCCAACTGCCTTTTCCCACGCCGCAAGCTCGCGGAAATTTTGTGCATACGCATCGCGAAATCCGCTGATCGCCGTAACGCCCATCCCGTAAAGATCGGCGCCAGCCTTTGTCGTATATCCCTGAAAATTTCTGTGCAGTGTGCGCTTCGCCTGTGCGGTGGCGAGTTCGTCGCCGGGTTTCGCGAAATGATCCATCCCGATGTAGAGATAACCAGCTTCGACAAATTTGAGCAAGCCGGTACGAAAAATCTCAAACTTGTGCATGCCTTCGGGCAAGTGTGCCGCGAACGATCCTTGCTGTTTTTTTAGCCATGGCACATGCGCGTAGCTGAACAACGCAATACGGTCCGGCGCAAGCCCAGTGATCTGGTCGACCGTGTGCGCAAAGGTCTCCGCCGTCTGATACGGAAGTCCGTAAATCAAGTCCACGTTGATACTGTCGAAGCCGAGTCCACGCGCGGTGCGAATCAGGTCCCGGGTCATTTCGTAGGGTTGCACGCGGTTTATCGCGCGCTGTACCGGTTCGTGAAAATCCTGAATGCCCATGCTTAAACGATTGAAGCCCAATCGCCGCAAGGTCTCCAAGTGCTCGCGCGATGTCACTCGCGGGTCGACTTCAATGCCAATTTCGACGTCCGGTGAGAAGGTAAATCGTTCTTTCGTGTAGCCGAACAAGTCTTCCAGCTGCGTCGGGGTCGAATACGTCGGCGTTCCGCCGCCCCAGTGAAACTGCACCACTTCGCGTTGGCACGAAACCGCTTCGCTCACTCGAGCGATCTCTTTTTTCAAAACATCGAAATAGGGAATTGAAACCCGCTTGTCTTTTTGGATGATTACATTGCACGCACAGAATAAACACAAGCTCTCGCAGAACGGCAGATGCATGTACAGCGAAACAGGGGTACGCGCCGCATCCGCAGCCCGATGCGCTGCTGCCAGGTCCGCCGGGCCAAACGCATCGTTCCACACCGGAGCCGTCGGATAACTCGTATAGCGTGGTCCGGGCCGGTTATACCGCGTAAGAAACTCTTCGCTGACGCGAAGCTCTTCTCTCATCTGTTCGAGTGTCGGTTGCGAAATCATCTTTGGCCAAAACTCATCAACTATTTCACCGCTAATTTTTCCGTAAACGAAAATTGTTGTCCGATCGTAATAAACGTCTGTGCATTCTCCACCGGTGTCGACGGCAGAATTCCATGTCCCAAATTCAGAATGTGTCCCACTCCGCCTAGCTGTTCCAGGATTTCCTTGGTTGTCTTTCGAATATGATCTTGCGGCGCAAACAACACCGCCGGGTCCAAATTGCCCTGCAGCGCAATCTTTGGTCCGACCTTCGCCCGTAACTCCGCCAAATTTACGCGCCAATCGCAGCTCAATACGTCCGCACCAGACTCCGCCACGGCCGGCAGCAAATGATGCGAAGACTTCGTGTAGTAAATCACTGGCACCGTTCCACGCAGCGCCGAAATCACTTCCTGCACCGCAGGCAACGCGAACGCGCGATATTCCGGTAGGGCCAGCTCCCCGCACCAAGTATCGAACAGTTGCACCGCCGCCGCGCCGGCCGCAATCTGCGCCCTTAAATAACCGATGGTCGCTTGCGCGATCCGGCTCAACAATTCGCGGAACGTTTGTGGCTCCGCATACAAAAATTCTTTTACTTTCGCGAAGCCTTCCTTTGTCCTGCCTTCCACCATGTAGCAAGCCAGCGTCCAAGGCGCCGCTGCAAATCCCAGCACCGGTACATCCGGCCCAACCGTTCGAACGATGCGCCGGATCGTTTCCATCAAAAATCCCGTTTCCGTTTCCGGATCAAATTGGCGCAATTTCCGAACCGCTTCCAGGGACCGCACCGGCTCTGGCAAGTTTGGCCCGGCATCGCCAAGCTCCAACGCCAGCCCCATCGCCTCCGCCGGAATCAAAATGTCAGAAAACACAATGATCGCGTCTACGCCAAGGCGCCGAAAAGGCTGCAGCGAGACCTCGACCGCCAAATCCGGTGTCTTGCAAACTTCCAAGAACGCATGCTTGGCGCGCAGTTCGCGGTATTCCGGCAAATAACGCCCGGCCTGCCGCATCATCCATGCAGGTACGCGCGGCAGCGCCTCGCCGCGACACGCGCGCAGGAACAGTTCTTTGCGGTTCACCGATACCGAGGTCGTGGGCATGAGTTGTTCAACGTTGAGGATAACAAATTGCGCTCTCCGATGCCCGTGACCCGCTCGCAGTGCCTCCCCAGGTTGGCTAGGCTATACTCTTAACAGGGGTTCGCGGTCAGCGGCCAACAAAAGATTCACCGGCTGCGCCTATACCCGTGCCAATGAACCATCTCTTTTTCCTACTTACACTTGCGGCGTACGTCGGCAGTTTCGCCGCCTATATCGGCTACCTGATCGCAGGCACCGATTGGTCCGGCCGTCTAGGCTCGCTGCTTCTGGCGGGTGGTCTGGTAACGCATTATTTTGCGCTCCTCGAACGCGCCCGCGGCCTCCACACTGTCCCTTACCACGATCTTTCCGGCTCGATGTCACTGTTCGGCTGGCTTCTAGCGCTCACCTACCTCAGCCTCGAACTTTTCCATCGCCAGCGCTCCGTCGGCGCGTTCGTGCTCCCATTCGTTCTGGCGTTTTTCCTCTTCGCGCAACTCTCGCCCCCGGACCGCCTTGCCGCTCCGCCCGCCACCGGCGTCGCGTTTGCCTTTCACGTAACGCTGAGCATCCTGGCCTACGCCGCCTTCGGCCTTTCTTGTGTGCTCAGCCTCATTTACCTCGGCGAACAGCGCCTCCTGCACAAGCACCGCGTCGGCGACGTCGTCTGGCGCCTCCCTTCTCTCGATCTTCTCGATCGCATGAGCCAAAGCAGCGTTCTTGTCGGCCTGATCTCCATCGCCATCGGCACCGCGCTGGGCTTTGTCTGGGTGGACCGCCTCACCGGCAACGTCTGGCATTACGATCCCAAATACGTCGTCACACTGTTGGTTCTAGTTGCGTATGTTTTCTATTTGCGCCTGGCTCGCAATCCCAGCTGGCGCGGAGCGCGCGCTTCGCAGCTGTGCATTTTTAATTTCGCCATCGTGATTTTCAGTTTCACCGTAGTGAACCTGTTTTTCTCGCACGCGCATCGCTATTTCTAGGAGTCGTCAGGGAGCACGCAATCGGCGCCATGGAAATTGTGCTCGTTGGATTGAATCACCGCTCAGCGCCCGTTGAGGTGCGCGAGAAGGTGTCTTTCAGCAACGACCAGGCCCGCCAGGCCGCTGAAGAACTTCGCGCCCGCGGCATTCTGCACGAAACGCTCGTCCTCTCCACCTGCAATCGCAGCGAAGTTTACGGAGTCCCTCCAGAAACCACGCGCGAATCCGCCGCCGCTCTTTCCAACTACCTTTCCAGTTTCCATTCCGTTCAGCTCGATCTTCTCAGTCCTTCGCTCTATCATCATTACGACCGCTATGCCGTTCGTCATCTTTTCCGTGTAGCTTCCGGCCTCGATTCCATGATGCTAGGCGAAGCGGAGATTCTCGGCCAGGTTCGCGAAGCCTATCGCATCGCTTACGAACAGGGCGCCACCGGTCCGGTGCTTAATCGTCTTTTTCAGGGCGCGCTCGAAGTCGGCAAGCGCGTCCGCTCCGAAACTGAACTCGGCACACGCCCCATGTCCGTCGCCTCCGCCGGCGTGAAACTTGCCGAACGCATCTTTGGCAAATTGCAGGAACGCACCGCTCTAGTCCTCGGTGCCGGCATGATCAGCGAGCAAGTTGTTTCGCAGCTCCGCGACCGAAACATCGCGCGCCTCTTCGTCATGAATCGTTCGCTCGAACGCGCCGACAATCTCGCGCGCCAGTTTGCCGGCAAGGTCATCGCCTGGGATGATTGGGAATCCGCGCTCACTCTCCCCGATGTCATCGTCTCCAGCGTTTCCGCCGAAGAACCGGTTTTGCTACGGGCGCATCTGGAAAAAACTATGGCGGCTCGCGGCAATCGCCCACTTTTTGTGATGGATCTCGGCGTGCCCCGCAACATCGATCCCGCAGCCGCGAGTCTCTACAATTTTTATCTGTACAACATCGATGACCTCACGCAGATCGTCCAACAAAATCGCACTTCCCGCGAAGGCGAAGTCCCGCGCGCTGAAAGCATCGTTGACGAGCACGTTGGGAAATTTCTTACCTGGCAGACCAGCGTCGAACTAATCGGCGTTGTGGAATCTCTTCGCCACAAGCTGAAAGCCGACCGCGCGGAATTTGTTCGTGAACGCGCCGAACGCGTCAACGGCCTCACTGTTGAGCAACGCGAACAGGTCGAAGCTCTGATCGACGATCTCCTCGAAAAAATGCTTCTTGATCCCGCTCGCCGCTTGCAAGGCGAAAAAGATTTGCGCCGTAAAATACAGCAGGTCGAAGCCATCCGCGAACTGTTTCTGCCGGACCGGGAGCGCTGGCGGTGAAACCAATCCGTATCGGCACCCGCGGCAGCATGCTCGCCAAATGGCAAGCCGAATTCGTGCGCAAGAAAATTCTCGAAGCCACTGGAGTCGACGCCGAAATCGTCATCATCAAAACCACCGGCGACAACTTGCAAACCGCTTCCTTCGCGCAAATCGGTGGCAAAGGCGTCTTCATCAAGGAACTCGAAGAAGCTCTCCTCAACCAACAAATCGACCTCGCCGTTCACAGCGTGAAGGATATTCCTACCGAGGTTCCCTCGCGCCTCTGCTTCCCGGTAATCTGCCGCCGCGAAGACACCCGCGACTGCCTCGTCGCTGCAAAAAACGAAACGCTATCGACTCTTCGCAAAGGCGCCCGTATCGGCACCAGCAGCCTTCGCCGCCGCTCGCAAGTGCTCCACGCACGTCCCGATCTTGATGTACGCGATTTGCGCGGCAACGTGGACACCCGCCTGCGCAAAGTCGCAAGCGGTGAATACGACGCCATCCTCCTCGCAAAAGCCGGACTCGACCGCCTCGGCTGGAGCAATCGCATCAGTGAAGTTCTTTCGCCTGATGTCTGCATGCCTGCGGTCGGTCAAGGCGCTCTCGGTGTTCAGGCACGTTTGAAAGACAGCGAAATCGCCGACGCACTCGCTCCGCTCGATGATTTAGAAACGCGTCAGTCCATCGTTGCCGAACGCTCTTTACTCGCCGCGCTCGAAGGCGGCTGTCAGGTTCCTCTCGGCGCATGGGCGCGCTTCGAACGCGGCGAATTGGCCATCGACGCCGTGGTCTGTTCTCCGGATGGCGCGCAGCACGTTCGCCAGCGGGCCACAGCTCCGCCCGATCAAGCCCGCGAACTCGGCCAGCGCGTCGCGCAAATGCTCATCGATTCGGGCGCGCGCGAAATTCTCGAAGAGGTTTACCGCCAGCGTGGCTGACCAACCCCCATCGCCGCTCACAGGAAAGCGCGTCGTTATCACCCGCGCGGAATCTCAATCCGCTGCGCTTGCTGCAGCTCTAACAGCGCACGGCGCAGAAGTCGTTTCAATTCCGCTGATTCAAATTCTCCCGCCTCTGGACTACGCCCCGCTCGATTCAGCGCTCCGCGACCTCGCGAATTTCGACTGGCTTATCTTCACCAGCCAAAACTCAGTTACTGCCGTCGCCGATCGCCTGGCCGCTCCTCATTCTCCGCACCGCGTCATTCCGAGCGAAGCGAGGAATCTCTCTTCGCCTGTGGACCACGCCACACTAGCGTCCCTTCGCATCGCCGCAGTCGGCAAGACCACGGCCGATGCGGCACAGGTCGCCGGTTTCAATGTCACGCACGTCGGTCAAGGCGGAACCGCCGCGACCCTAGTCCACGAGCTCGCGTCCGAATTGCGCGACAAACGCGTCCTCCTTCCGAGAAGCGATCGCGCCGCCAGCGAACTTGTTCCCCGCCTAGAGCGATTCGGTGCCGAAGTCACCGAAGTCGTCGCGTATCGCACTGCCGAAACCACGGAAGTTGACGCAGCCGGCAGGGAAGCAGTCGCAGCGTGCGCCGCGATTCTTTTCTTTAGCCCTTCCGCTGTCCATTCGTTCACAGCTTTGCGAAAATCCTCAGCTCTAGATTCGTTTGCCGATAACGTTGTTGTCGGGGCCATCGGTCCAATCACTTCAGTCGCTTTGCGCAACGCCGGATTGCGCTGCGATTTTCAGGCTTCCGAGCCGAGCGTCGAGGAAATCGTCGCCACATTAGCCGTGCATTTCGAAAAGATCTCAGTACAATCTGCTTCCGGAGCGAATCCCTGATGAGTTTTCCCGTTCACCGCGCGCGCCGCCTGCGAAAAACAGAGCTCCTTCGCGGCTTGGTTCGCGAAACGCGTCTCACCGTGGCGAATTTGATCTACCCAATGTTCGTCTGTCCCGGCAGCAAGGTTCGTCAGGAAGTCACTTCCATGCCCGGAGTTTTCCAGCAATCCGCCGACAAAATTGTCGAAGATTGCCGTGAAGTCGAAAGCCTCGGTATCCCCGGCGTAATCCTTTTCGGCCTCCCGGAAACAAAGGATCCGCGTGGCGCAAGCTCCCTGCAGAGCAACGGCGTCGTGCAGCGCGCCATCGAAGCCATCCGCAGAGCGAAACTGAATCTCGTCGTCATCACCGATGTCTGCCTTTGCGAATACACCGATCACGGCCACTGCGGAGTAATAGAAAACGGCGAAGTCGCAAATGACGCCACGCTCGGAATCCTCGCCGACCAATCTTTGTCCCACGCGCGCGCAGGCGCCGATATCGTAGCTCCTTCAGACATGATGGATGGCCGCGTTTCCGCCATCCGCAACAAACTCGACGAAAATAAGTTTGAAGATTTGCCCATCCTTGCCTACGCCGCAAAATATTGCTCCGCCTTCTACGGTCCATTCCGTGAAGCCGCCGACTCCGCTCCGCAATTCGGCGATCGCCGCAGCTACCAGATGGATCCCGCCAACGCCCGCGAAGCCTTGAAGGAAGTTACGCTCGACCTCGAAGAAGGCGCTGACATGATCATGGTCAAGCCCGCCTTACCATATCTCGATATCATCACCCGCGTTCGCCAGAAATTTTCCGTCCCGGTGGCCGCGTATAACGTCAGCGGTGAGTACTCCATGGTCAAAGCCGCGGCAGGAAACGGCTGGCTCGACGAAAAACGCGCCGCCCTCGAAATCCTCACTAGCATCCAGCGCGCCGGCGCCGATATCATTTTGACGTATCATGCAAAAGACGCTGCCCGCTGGCTCGAAGGCTGAGCGCCGCTTAACACACAGGCTTCAGCCGCTGTGCTGTACAAACATAGTCGAAGAATCAAACAGCTCACTAGAAGCGCTTGAACACAATTTCAGGATTAACTATGACCGCCACCCAGCCCTCTGCACACCGCAACAATCGCCGCTCCCGCGAAATTTTCGCCGAAGCCGAAAAAGTGCTCGTCGGCGGCGTCAACTCTCCCGTCCGCGCTTTTCGTTCGGTCGGCGGCGAACCTTTAATCATCGAACGCGGCCACGGCCAATATCTTTACGACGCTGACGGCAATCAACTTCTCGACTTCGTCTGCTCGTGGGGAGCCATGCTGCTCGGCCACGCGAATCCCGCCGTCTCCGCCGCCATCGCCGATCAGGCGCAAAAAGGCACCAGCTACGGCGTAACCACCGAACTGGAAGTCCAACTCGCGCAACGAATCCGCCGCGCCATTCCATTCATGGAAAAAATCCGCTTCGTTTCCAGCGGCACGGAAGCCACCATGAGTGCGTTACGCCTGGCGCGCGGTTTCACCGGCCGAGACCTGGTCATAAAATTCGAAGGCTGCTACCACGGCCATGCCGACAGTTTTTTGTCGCAAGCCGGCTCTGGTCTAGCCACTCTCGGAATCGCGGAGTGTCCCGGCGTTCCGCAGGCGCTGGCACAACTTACGTTGAATGTTCCTTACAACGAGCTGGCGGCTGTAGAGAAACTTTTCGCCCAGCACAAAGACAAAATCGCCGCCGTCATCGTCGAACCTATCGCCGCCAACATGGGAGTCGTTCTTCCTCAACAGGGATTTCTGCAAGGTCTTCGCGAACTGACACGCAAAAACGGCGCACTCCTCATCGTCGATGAAGTGATCACCGGTTTTCGCCTGCGCAACGGTTCCGTGCAAAGTCTCTTCGGCATCGAAGCTGATCTCACTACGCTCGGAAAAATTATCGGTGGCGGCTTGCCCGTAGCTGCCTACGGCGGTAGCGCCACCATCATGGACCACGTCGCTCCGCTCGGCCCCGTGTACCAGGCAGGCACTCTCGCCGGAAATCCTCTCGCCATGCGCGCAGGTATTGCCACACTCGATCAACTTTCCGCTTCAGGTCTCTACGAACGAATCGAAAAGCTTGCATCGACACTGGTCGGTGCGATTCGCGAAACGCTTCGCGCAGAAAAAATCGCAGGCCGTGTCAGTGCTATGGGCTCGCTCGCCACACTCTTTTTCACAGAAGATCCCGTCAACAACTATTCCGACGCCAAAAAATCCGACACTAAGCGTTACACTCAATATTTCCGCAACATGCTCGAGCGTGGCGTCTTTCTCGCTCCTTCACAATTCGAAGCGTCCTTCGTCTCCGTCGCCCATACCGAATCCGACCTCGAATCTGCTATAAAAGCAGCACAGCACAGCCTGCATCAAATCGCCACAGCGTAAGGAGAGAAGCCCATCATGGCCGAACTGGAAGTCCACACACATCACGGCGAATCCGGCGAAAATCCACTGGTCATTCCTGTTTCACTGACCATGTCTATTCTCGCCGTGCTGGTCGCCGTAGCCACGCTTTTCGGCCATCGTGCGCACACCGAAGAATTGCTTCTGCAAGCTCAGGCCACTGATCAATGGGCCTATTACCAGGCAAAAAATATTCGCCTTCATGAAATGCAAAGCATGGTCGATTTACTGAATGTGGTCACTACGCAAGACAAGGAAAAGACCGAACTGCTCCGCGAAAAATACCAGAAGGAGGTTCAGCGCTACGGCAGCGATAAGGACAGCATCAGCGAAAAAGCCAAAGAACAGGAAAATGAACGCGATCTTCTGCGAGCCAAAGCCGACCACTTCGACGCTGGCGAAGGCATCCTGGAGATTGCTCTAGTCATCTGCTCGCTCACTCTGCTCACCGATAAAAAATTCTTCTGGTATTCCGCCCTGTTGATTGGCGCCGTCGGTATCGTCATCTCGCTGGGCGGCTTCCTTCATCACTAGCGGTTCCTGTCGTAACGCCTTTGTCCCGCTTTGATGCTTCTTAATGTAGCGGCGGGTTTATCTCGCCGTCTTTCCTTTTCCGATGTGGAGTGCGGCAGCCCAGCTGCCGCTTTTTCGACTAACCGCACGCAACCCTACAACAGCACTTCGCTTCACGCGCTTTCCGCACTACGCCTTCAGCGGCGGCTGCTCGCTGCGCAACCTGGCCATCTCCGCCATCAACTGGTCCATGCGCTTCATCAACGCCTGATGCCGCGTCTCGTCCGTTCCCGGCTTCTTGCCGATAAACGTAATCGTTCCGCCCGATTCCAGCACGCATTGCTGTACTTCACCTAGCGAGTCGAATCCTTGCTTGCGGGCCTGCGCTTCCAGTTGCGTCACCGTGATCAATTCCCGCTTTAAATTTTGCGTTTTGATTTTTCCGTCCTCGATCAGTACGTCCGCCCGGCCCTCGATGAATTTATCGAGCTCGCGATGCTTATAAAGAAAACGAACCACCAGATAATTGATGAACAGCAGCGAAGTCGCTCCGATAATTCCACCGCTCACGCTGTTATCGTCGCCAATGATCGCGTTCTGTACGGTATTCGACAGCGTCAACAGCACCACCAAATCGAATGGATTTAGTTGCACCAGTTCGCGCTTCCCGGAAAGACGTAATCCCACGATCAGGAATATGTACACGATGATCGGCCGCAGGATCTTTTCCATGATCGGCAAACCCACAACGAACATATGTTTCCAGATTTCGTGCATGAAATTCTTTCCTCCTCAAAACCCGGCGTTTCTATGCCGTTCGTATCAACCTGCTGCCTGGCCCAGAGGTTAACACGCGTTCTTTGCCGTACAAACCGAAGTACTGTCCAAGCGTACAGTCATAATTTCGCAACACGCGCTCATTCCGCCGTAGGTAAATATCGCTAAATCATTTATTCTGAGTTCATTCGGGCCTCTGTTACGGCCTATTTAGGCACGGGCCAGCTCGGGCAAGATCGCTTCCAGGACTTCGTACGCCGCCTTCGGGAACAGCTCGCAGCGGATGCTCCCGACGGTCTTCTTTGCTGTTTTTAGGATCATGTCAAATAGTTTGATGCCCGATCGCCTTTCGGATATTTCTCAAAAGCAAGCCAACGCCCTTCTCGCCATAACGCGGGAATTGCTTGCCATTGTGTCTGCGCGAGGTGATTTCCTCTTCGTGAATGACGGCTTTGCGCGGGTGCTGGGCTACGCTCCAGAGGACTTGGTCGGTAAGCCGCTTACTTGGCTGCATCCATCCGCGGATGCGCGCTCCGTTAACGAGAAATTCGCTGCTATCGCCACGCAGGACGGTGCCACCGCAACATGTCGCAGCAGCCTTCGCTCCAAATCCGGCCAGTGGCGCTGGTTTGACATCATAGCCGTGAACCGCCTTCACGACCCCAATGTTCACGGTATTCTGCTCAGCTATCAGGACGTCACCGAGTTTCAGCGTATGGAAGCTCAGCGCATGGTGCTTTCCAACGTCGTCCACGCCCTCAACGAAACTTCCAATCTCGACGACCTGCTGCATCAGATTCATGGAGCCCTGAAAAAAGTCGTCTACGCGGAGAATTTCTTCGTCGCTCTTCACGATCCACAAACTGAAATGTTTTATTTTCCTTTTTTCGTGGATCAGTTCGACCCGCCGCCTCCTCCGCAAAAAGTCGCACGCACCTGCATGGCCTATATTTTTCGTTCTGGCAGATCCTGCCTGATTCCACAATTGGAATTCGACCGGCTCGCGGCCGAAGGTGAAGTGGAACTGGTCGGCTCGGCTTCGCCGGCCTGGTTGGGCGTTCCGCTCAAGACTCCTAACGCCACAATCGGTGTTCTTGTTGTCCAGCATTATCAGAACGAAAGCGCTTACGACCAGCGTGATCTGGAGTTTCTGGATTCGGCGGGCGCTCACATCGCTCTGGCCATCGAACGCGTTCGCGCCGAGGAATCTGTTCGCAAGAGCGAAGCGATGTTTCGTTTGCTTTTCTCGCACACGCCTCTCCCCATGTGGGTGTTCGACACGGAAACGCTGCAATTTCTTCAGGTCAACGAAGCCACCGTCAGAACCTACGGCTTCTCCGAAAACGAATTTCGCGGCATGTCCGTCAGTGATCTCCGGCCTGACGCTGATGCTCCCTCTTTCGCTGCTCATGTCGAAGAGTGGAAGCAGGATGGCCGTCATCAGGGGCACTGGCTGCACAAGAAGAAAGACGGCAAGTGCTTCGAAGTGGATGTAATCTCCCACAAACTCGAATACGCCGGCCGCAGCGTGCGCCTCGTTGTCGCCCAGGATGTCAGCGAACGCTTGTTGCTTGAAGGCCAACTTCGCCAGGCACAGAAAATGGAGGCCATCGGTCGTTTGGCCGGCGGCGTCGCCCACGATTTTAATAATTTGTTGATGGTCATCAAGGGCCACACCGAATTGCTGTTGAACGTTTTGCCTCCCGCGGATCAAGTCACACGTAAAGTCGAACAGATTGACCGTTCCGCGGATCGCGCTACCGCTCTTACCCGGCAACTTCTGGCATTCAGCCGCATGCAAGTGCTGCAGCCGCGCGCCATGAATCTGAATTCCGTGGTCGAAGAAATGGCCAATCTCATTCCGCGTCTGATCGGCGAAGACATCGAATTGGTGGTGCGCAGCTCCGCCGATCTCGGGACCATCCGCGCCGATGCCAGCCAGATGGAACAAGTCATCATGAATCTGGCAGTGAATTCGCGCGACGCCATGCCCAAGGGCGGACGCTTCACGATCGAGACGGCAAACGTCGAACTGGATAGCCTTTATCGCGCAACCCATCCGGTTGTGCAGTCCGGAAAATACGTACTGCTCGCCGTGTCCGACAACGGCGTGGGTATGGACGCGGACACCCAAGCGCATATTTTTGAGCCGTTTTTTACCACCAAGGAACAGGGGAAGGGCACTGGTTTAGGTCTTGCCACCGTATATGGAGTAGTAAAACAGAGCGGCGGTTTCATTTGGGTCTACAGTGAACTGGACAAAGGCACTACATTTAAGATTTACTTGCCCCGTGTGGACGAGCCGGCTGCATCTGCGCCGCTCATTCATATTCCGAGCGCTCTCGCGCGCGGCACGGAAACAGTTTTGCTGGCAGAAGACGAGCAGGACGTTCGCGAAGTGGCGCGCGAATTTCTCGAGTCCGCCGGTTACACCGTTCTCGAAGCTGCAGGCGGCGACGCGGCTCTGGAAATTTCCGCAGCACATTCCGGAGCGATCGATCTGCTGATCACCGACATGATTATGCCCGGCATCAGCGGACAGGAACTCGCTCGCAAAATGCGCGGATTGCGCGAGGGTATTCGAGTGATCTACATGTCCGGCTACAGCGAGCACGCCGCAGGTGAAGCTGCTAAATCTGATGCAGCGGCGGCGGTCTTGACGAAACCGTTCAGCCGCACCGTTCTTCTCCGCACGGTACGCGACATTTTGCCAATTCCCACTGCGTAGAGCGATCCCTTTTTGTTTCGCGAAGAGAAACAAGAAACAAAAATACAAAAACCAAAAGGACGTTGCCGTCATTCCGAGCGAAGCGAGGAATCTCTCTGCGTTGTTCGCACCGCTCGCGAACCAAAAACGCCGCTAACTTATTTTCGGATGTTTGCGGTGCCAGTCCGTGTGCTGCTGAAAAATACGGGCGGCACGAATTGCGGCCGCATCGTTACCCGCCTTTGCGATAAATTGCAGGCCCACAGGAAGTCTGTCGTCCGAGAACCCGCACGGAACGGAGAGCGCGGGAAGCCCGCAAAGATTTCCGATGGCGCCGAGCGGATCCGGAAAAGTCAGGTCTGTTTCAAGATTGGTTACCAGTGGTGTCGCCGCGATAGGTTGAGACGCCGCAACCAAAATATCGAAACTCTCAAACAAGTCAGTCATTTTCTGCTGCAGGATTTCACGAATTTGCAAGGCCCGGACGTAATCCGCGCCGCCGATTTGTTCGTTGACGTAGCCGTTAATTTGTCCCAGCGGGTCAGTGAGCTGCGCGACTTTTCCGGAACGGATCAGATCGCGAAAAGACGATGCGCCCTCGACGCCCATGATGACATTTGCCGCGTCTTCCCAGGGACCTTCCGGCAGGGAGGCGTTCTTTGTGCCGGAAAACGATTTGCGAACGATAAGTTCCGCACCGTGAACCGCCTTCTGTAGGTGCGGATCAAGTTGTTGCCACGCGTTGGTCAGCCAGGCAACGCGAAGGGGCTTTGTGGATAGCTCCATTGAGGGTGAATAGGTGAACGCGGCCCTGTCGATACCCAGCGTGCCACGGTCCTTGAAATCGTGACCGGCGATCGCAGCGAAAATGTGCGCGCAATCTTCCGCCGAACGCGCCAGCGGACCGATCTTGTCCATCGAGTAAGCTAGCGCCATTGCCCCGGATCGGCTGACGCGTCCATAGGTGGGACGCAGTCCGCTGACGCCGCAAAAAGCCGCCGGACAGACAATCGAGCCCCAGGTTTCCGTGCCGATGGCAAAGCCTGCAAGCCCTGCGGCGACAATCGCGCCGGAACCGGACGACGATCCGCAAGTCCAACAGTTCGTGTTCCAGGGATTTTTTGCCGCGCCCTGCAACGAAGCGGATGCGAAGCGGTAATTCATTCCGCCGGCCAGTTCGATCATTGCGGCTTTGCCGATCAGGATGGCGCCGACACGGCGAAGATGTTCGATGACCGTGGCGTCGTAATCGAAAACCTGATTTTCGTAGGGTTTTGCGCCCCAGGTCGTGGGCACGCCTCTTACGGAAAGCAAATCCTTTGCGGCGTACGGGATGCCATGCAAAGGACCGCGATAGTGTCCGCGCTTGATTTCCTTGTCGGCGGCTTCGGCTTCGGCCAGCGCGATTTCGGGAGTTAGGCGGGCGTAGGCGTTGAGCTTCGGTCCGACTTTCTCAGAGCGATCGAGATAGGCTTTGGTGAGGTCCACCGGCGATAGCGCCTTGGACTGAATGCGCTTGGCAAGCTCGCTGGCAGGAAGGTAGAGGATTTCGTCGCTGATCATGGTCATTGATCCTCTAGGGTTTTTCCGACGTAGGTTTCGGCGTCGCCGCGGGCTTGGCTGCTGCCAATGGCTTCGTCGAAGAGGACGCTGCAGGCTTCTTTTCGCGGTCAACGAGAGGCTTCAGGTACAGAGCCGGCAAATCTCCGTTTGAGATGCCGTAAGCGCGAATGCGATCAAGGGGCGGCTGAAGCAAAACGCAGAGTCGTCTTAGATCGGTCTTTTGCGCCTCGGAAAAGCGGTCGGGATACTGGCTAAGGATGGCCTGAAAACGGAAATCAGCTTCGGCCTGGCTCTGCGGAGAAAGTTTGCGGACATTGATCGGCGCCTGGGCGGGAGCTTGCGCCAGTGCCGACGCTCCGGCGTCTGGAACAATCTCGCACAGGGGCAGCACGGCTGCGGTTGCAGCACCGAGTGCGGCCCGGCGCGCGAACTCGCGCCGAGAGAAGGGCTTGTCAGTTGCAGGCATGGTTGTCACCGATCAGAGGGAAGTTCAGAGCCAGAGGGAGGCTACAGAATTCAGGGCGAGGGGTCAACTTGGTCTTGGGATAGGGGATAGGAGCGAGCAAAACTGCCCTATTTGCACTATTTTTTGGTGCACTGGGGGGTGAGCGCTTCTGGAGCTTCTGGAGCTTGCGCTAGCTCTCACGTCGCTGTCTGGCCAGCAAAATGCGAAGCAGGTTTTAGAGAGTAGAGAGGCAAATCAGGAGCTGTGGCCTCCTTTGAAGATGGGGTACACTGTTGGCGAAATCGTTCTCCATTGCGTATTTCTGTTTCGGTCGGGCCCCTGGCGCTTTCATTGTAATCGGGGAGGCAAGACTGCATGCGCTCCGCAACGTTTTTGTTCTTAACTCTCGCAACTATTTTCGCATCAAGTGCAACCTTCGCAGACCAAGCCATTCCGGTCGCCGCAATCAATGACAATCGCGCGACCGCCGGCGTTCTTCGCAATGGCGTGCTCACGCTTCATCTCGAAATACGCCCGGCGGTCTGGTATCCGGAAAAAGACGGTGGGCCTCATCTCACCGTCAGCGCTTTTGCCGAAGAAGGCCTCGCGCCGCAAATTCCCGGTCCGTTGATTCGCGTTCCGGAAGGCACCGAAATCTCCGCCACCGTCCGCAACCTGCTGGACCACACAATTTACGTTCACGGCCTTGCCCCGCGTTCCCCGGCGTCCACCCCGCAGGCCCCAGTTGATCCAATGACTCCGCCCGATGCCGCCAGCACGCTCGAAATCGCCGCCGGCGCGGTGCGTGAAGCTCGTTTCAATTCTGGCCCGCCGGGCAGCTACTACTACTGGGGCTCCAACGATCGGCAATCGCTGCTCATGCGTACTGGCTCCGATTCCGTGCTCGCAGCAGCGTTGATCGTCGATCCTCCCAGCGCTCGCCAGGATGACCGCGTCTTCGTCATCAGCACCTGGCTGCCGAATGGCGGCACGCCTTACAACACTCTTCCGACCATCAACGGCAAGTCCTGGCCGTACACCGAACATCTCGACCTGAGAGCCGGTGAGCCCGTCAACTGGCGTTGGATCAACACCAGCGACGCCGACCACGCCATGCACATGCACGGTTTTTATTTTCAAGTGAACGGCGCCGGCGATCAGGATCACTTCGCTGCTTTTAAACCTGCCGAGCGGCCGATGGTGGTCACCCAGGAGATGCCACCCCTCGGCACCTTCGATATGACCTGGACTCCCGAACGGCCCGGCCACTGGATCATGCACTGCCACTTTTCCATTCACATGATGATGGGCGAAGGACTGACCGGCTACGATCCGATGCCTTCGGACTACACAGCGGAGAACGCCGGCATGGCCGGAGTGATTCTCGGAGTGAATGTTTTGCCGGCGATCAAATCAGCCTCCGCATCGAGCGGCGCTTCCACGCAGGTTCACAAATACCGCTTGCTGGTTCGCGATCGCCCCGCCACCACGCGTACCTTCGCGGGATACAGCTTCGATCTCGTCAAGCCAGGCTACGAAACGCCGATCAGCGAATTGCCGCCGGTCGGTGATCCGATCGTGTTGACTCGCGGCGAGCCGGCGGAAATTGAAGTCGTCAATCAACTCAAAGAGCCCACCACCGTCCACTGGCACGGCATCGAACTGGAAAGCCCGTACGACGGCGTGCCCGGCTGGAGTGGCGACGCCGCGCACTCCGTTCCACCGATTGCGCCCGGCGGCACTTTTGTCGCGCGCATGACGCCGCCACGCGCCGGAACTTTCATCTACCACTCGCATTGGCACGAACGGAAACAGTTGGGCGCCGGCCTCACGGGCCCGATTATCGTCCTGCCGCCGGGCGAGAAATTTGATCCCGCCACCGACAAGACGTTCGTATTCACGCGCGACGGCACCGACGGCCTGGAGCCACTTTTGCTCAACGGCATTGCGCAGCCCGCACCCATTCCCTTGACTGCCGGCACCCGCTACCGCCTGCGCTTCATCAACATCACTCCGGTCGATTCCGACCTCACCTATTCCATCACCGATGCCAACGGCAACCTCTTGCAGTGGCGCGGCATCGCCAAAGATGGTTGGGATCTTCCCAGCGAGCAAACCTCGCTCAAGCCCGCCCGCGAAAACCAGCTCTCCGTCGGCGAAACCCGAGATTATTTTTTCACTCCCGACAAGCCCGGCGAGTTCTATTTACGCGCTGTCTTTTTCCAGCGCATGTGGATCTCCGTGACCCTAATCGTTTCCCCACCCCAGAAATAGCGCGCATCCGTTTTCTCTTGCATTTGTAGTGGCGGGTCTTTAGACCCGTTCTTTTCTCCTGTCGTTGGTGCCAGACTCTAGGCCGGCTCCTCCGATTCGGCTACGACGTTTGTATGAGGGCTTCGTGACTGCGCTATAATCCGCGCCAGCCATGGACCTGGCGGCAAAAAGCAGACTCGGCCCGTACGAGATCATCGCGGCCATCGGCGCCGGCGGCATGGGCGAAGTCTACCGCGCGCGCGACACCCGTCTCGACCGCTGCGTTGCCATCAAAATCCTGCCCTCCCATCTTTCCTGCGACCCCGAACTTAAGGGCCGCTTCGAACGCGAAGCCCGCACGCTCTCCTCCGTCACTCATCCCAACATCTGCCACCTCTATGACGTTGGCTCGCAGTCCGGAGTCGAATTCCTGGTCATGGAACTTCTCGAAGGCGAAACACTCTCGCAGCGTCTGCAAAAAGGTGCGTTGCCGCCGGGCGAACTGCTCAAGATCGCCATCGAAATTACCGACGCTCTGGCCAAAGCGCATCGCCTCGGCCTCGTCCATCGCGATTTAAAACCATCCAACATCATGCTAACCAAAACCGGCGCCAAGCTCATGGACTTCGGCTTGGCCAAGCCCGCCGCTAGCGATCCGTTCACGGGACCCGCCACCCCGCCCGCCGGTGAAACGCTCACCACCTTGCGCAGTCCCGTTTCGCCGCTCACCTCCGCCGGAGCCATAGTCGGCACGCTGCAATACATGTCGCCGGAGCAAATCGAAGGCAAGGAAGCCGACGCGCGCAGCGACATTTTCTCGCTCGGCGCGGTGCTTTTCGAAATGGTGACCCGCCTGCGCGCCTTCGAAGGAAAATCGCGCGTCGCAGTCGTCTCCGCAATTCTTGAAAAAGAACCGCCGCCGGTCACCACACTGCAACCTTCAACTCCGCGTGCGCTCGCCTACATCATCAGCACCTGCCTGGCTAAGGATTCCGACGAACGTTTTCAGACTGCCCACGATGTCGCCTTGCAACTCCGCTGGTTGGCGCAACCCGGGTCAATCGCGACGTCGCCGCCGAAAACCGACGGTCGCACCCGAACATGGACCGTTGTATTTGGTCTGGCGTCAGTCGCTCTTCTTGCCCTTGGTTTTCTATTTTTCAAACTAACAAATCGGTCTGCGAGCCGCGACTACGGCCTCACGCGCCTGACTGTTTCTCTGCCGCCGAAACAGGAACTTGCCGTCGATACGACGCAGGCGGTGGCGCTCTCTCCCGATGGCAAGCGTTTGGCCTACGTCGCCGCCGAGAGCGGCGTGTCGCATTTATACGTCCGCCGTTTGGACCAGTTCGAATCCATCGCCATTCCCGACTCGGAAGGCGCGACGTTTCCATTCTTTTCCCCGAACAGCGATTGGGTCGCCTACTTTAGCCAGCAAAAACTCAAGAAAGCTCCGGTCGACGGCGGACTTCCCGCGGTGATCTGCGAGCTACCTGCATTTTTCGGAGGCACTTGGACCCCGCGAGACACGATTGTTGTTGCCGTGCCTACCTACGGGTTGGCCACGGTGCCCGCAACAGGTGGGGCTTTGCAGAAAGTTTCCATGGCCACTAAAGAGAATATCTACGCCCAGGGCGTGGACTGGCTAGGCAACGGCGATTGGATCGCTTTCACCGACTACTTCGCACCTAGGCGCAGCGTCAAGGTGGTAAATCTGGTTACCGGCGAACTGCGGACCATCCTCACCGACGCGCAAAGCGCGTCGTATGCGGCCGGTCACCTTGTCTATTATGAAGGCGGCGCCTTGTGGGCAGTGCCCTTCGACCCTGGCAGACTCGCGGTGTCGGGAAGCCCGGTTGAGCTGGAACCCGGCGTCAACGAAGAAGCTTACGTTGCGCAGGTCTCCGTGTCCCGCAACGGAGTCCTGGCATACGCGCCTGGTCCGGCCGGCAACTTTTTTCGCAATCTTTTTCTAGTGAATCGCAAAGGTGAGGAACGCAAAATCGGTGTGCCGCCTCAGGATTACGTCGATCCCGCATTTTCCCCGGACGGCAAGCGGATTTCGATCGCCATTCGCACCGCCACTGTAGGGCAAGGGCTTGTGGTTATCGATCACCAACTCAGCTCGATCGCCAGTCTTCTTGCCGACTGGTACGTCTCCGCTCCCACTTGGTCGCCGGACGGGCGTTACGTGCTGTTCGACGCCCGTGACGCTGCTCAGAAAAGGGGCATTTACCGCATCGCGGCCGACGGGAAATCGCAGCCGGAGATCATCCAGCTGACTCCATTTACAAGCCACGTTACGTCTGTCGTCGGCGATTTTGCCGCCGTCTCCGTGAATGACCCGGTCACCAACACTGATCTGTGGCTGTTGACCCTGCGCGAACCCTCCGAAATGCACCCTTTCAAGCGCACACTTGCCGCCGAGCGCCAGGGTGCGCTCTCGCCGGATGGCCGCTGGATCGCGTACGCTTCGAACGATTCAGGGCGTTCGGAAGTCTACGTCGAGCCCGTGCCCGGTCCCGGGGGGCGTCGGCAAATCTCCAACGACGGGGGCGAACAACCTCGCTGGGTGCGCAACGGCAAGGAAATCGTTTTTCGCAACGGTACCAGGATGATGAGTGTGCCGGCGCAGAGTGAGCCAGTATTCCAGCCAGGCAAGCCCATCGAATTATTCGACCGCAAGTTCGATCGTGGCGGCGCGGTTGCCGGATACGATGTCTCACCCGATGGTCAGACTTTTGTGATGACCCGCTCCGAGCGCGACAATCCCACTCAGATCAGAGTGGTGCTCGGCTGGCCCGCCAGCAATCCACCGCAAAAGTAACCAACTGCTCTACTCACGCGGGGCGCTGGTTGATCCCGACCCGTTCCGGAGTTCTGCCGTTTTCTCCTGCTCCTTTCTCACTCCGTTAATTTCTGCCAATTTCTTCCAAAACGCGCTATCATCCGCGCCGTTCGCACATCGAAAGGAGGGTCCGTGAAATCCACTCGTCTGTTCACCGTACTTCTTGTCTCCGCACTTTTGGTTTTTGCCGCGCATGCTCCTGCACACGCTCAAGACGCCACAAAAAAATCCCCTGCGCTCAACGCGGCCGCCAGCCAGTCCGCCGCTTTGCTCAAACAGTGGAATGAAATCGGCCGCAAACTCATCGCCATGGCCGAAGACTATCCCGAAGACAAGTACGACAGCAAAGCCGCGCCCACCACCGGAACTTTCGCCCAGCGCCTGATTCACGCCGCCGCCGCCAACTATTTCTTCACCAATCTGGCCAACGGCCAGAAAGCGCCCACCGAAGAAGATCCTCCGCGCAAGCAGTTCAAAGACAAATCCGCCATCGTCGCCTACGTGAAAAAATCCTTCGCCGACGGCGTCACGGCCATCAAATCCAAGGACGATAAAGGCATGTCCACCCTGGTAGTCGATCCCTTCGCCGAAGACAACCCCGCCAACGCCAACAAGGAACAGATCCGCCTCGAAGACCTGGCCTACGCCATCGTCGAACATTCCGGCGAATGCTACGGCCAGCTCTCCGTCTACTACCGCGTCGCCGGCTTGATACCTCCCGAATCCCGCCCCAAGAAATGACTGGCAAAGCCAGTGGCCGCTTTGGTGGCTATAATCCAACACCCTGAAATCAAATCGCTCGGGCCGGACGGGGAGAAATGCAAGGCTCATACACGCGGATTGTTGTGTCGGATGACGATCAACGGCGGCCTACAGCATTGTATTGGAAAAGAGGTTTCGCGGTTTGAGCAGGGCAAAGGCGATTTTATCGAGAACATCGATGACGTGTGCATTCATTATGACGGTGGGCGGGTGGCTGCCAATGAAAGTTGATCACGGAGATCAGCGCGCGGGGATTGAGGAAAACGACCAAAGAGACAGGGCTTGATCGCAAAACGATCCGGGACATACTCAATGGAAAGAATGTGAAAGCTTCAACGCTCGCGAAGGTGGTGGTCGGGCTACGCGAAGAATAGGTCAACTGGGTCCTGGTACGAACTTGTCCGGCACGACTCTCCAGGAGTTGAGCGTTCGCGCAAGGTCTCTCGATCTAGTCACGCCCCTAGTGGCGACCTTGAAACATCTCAATGTAGCTGTGTACTATTTGCTCCGAAAGAGGCGCGGATGAAACCTGCCTTTGTGTGGCCCGCAATCTTTTTGTTTGCATGCTCGAACCTGAACGCTCAATCCATTTCTCCGGCGGCTCGGAAAGCCGTTCAAACAATTCAGAAGCTCCGGGCGATCGATGCACCCAATTCCCGGGATATTGACACCGGTCCACCCGCTAAAGTTCCGTACCTGCTCAGGCAACTCAACCAAGAACTCAAGGCACTCATCATTGAAGACCTTAATGACCAGAGCCAACACACAATGCCCGATGAGCAAGAGATTCTCGACCACCTGAGGGCAGCGGGGTGGCAAGAATTGCCGAGTAACAAATGGACTGCCTACGGGGAAATTCGGAAGATAAGGTTCGACTCGAACGTGGACCATGATCCGACGCTTCTAATTGTCTCCACTCAACTATGGCTTCCTTGCGGTAGCACTGACCCTGATTCCGCGATTTACGTACTCCGCGGAATGTCTCGCAAATGGGAATTAGTTCTGTCCACGAATTCTGATTTTGATCCCGTTGGAGGGAACGATGAAGGTGGCCTGCAATATAGGATATCCCCCGCTGACTCACGAGGGCGTTGGTTTCTTGCGGTCGCACAATTACCACCTTCTTGTGGCGGAGATAGGAATGTTTTGCGTTACAAGGTTCTCCGTCCTGCAGCGAACGCGGATAGTCCAACGCTTCTCGTCGAGGAACGCGAGGTGGTCGACTTGACGTTTCAACCTCCATTTCGCCTGGACGTCCAAGATGACTGGTTCGCCGTTACCGAAGCTACAGAACGCACGCTGGGTAGAGGGACGGGGATTCGTATTTTGCGCTATGCGGTTGACAACAACAAAATTCAGCGCATAGCTCCACTGGCCGTGTACCCGGAGGACTTCGTGGACGTATGGGCTCGACTGCCCTGGGATGACGCTCGGCAATGGACGGCGGAATCGGCGGTAGACAGCCTGAAGAAATGGCATGCCAAATTGAACAAAGTTGGAAAAGATTCGTCGGAAATAGAACTCGTGAGACAGTGTTCGGGAAATGGCGACAGCGACGACACTTGGATGATCGAGCTGGCCGTTGACAGCCGGTCCGATGCTTCGATGGAGGACAAGCGGGTCTACGTCGAAGTGGCGAAAAAGAACAACACTTTTTTCGTAAACAACATTCAGGAAAGCCGCCCTGCTGGATGCTCGGGGAAAACTCTCCCTGCGGTAAGAGACGGACGTGACTTGCCTAGCTGGTAGTGCTGCTGTTCGCCAAACGCGCTATTCCATTTGACTGTTATGCAATCAAGTGAAAATAAATCAAATTTGTACTTTTCGGTTTTTACGCGAGATCATTCCCGTTCAATTTGTGCTTTTCAAGGATCAGTCTTTGTCGAATCCGAGCTGCATCAGCAAGTGACTTAGATTCAGTGATTTCCCGCGTACATAAACCATCGCAAGCCAAATGCGTTTGCGAATGTATTCCCCGTGCAAATTCTGAATCGCGCTGTGAAACCAACTAGCGTCCGTATCAATGACCTCGCATTCGGTGAAATCGCTTTTCCACCGCGTGTATCTGTGTGTGGCACGGAACGCATGGCCCTCGCAGGCACCGCACGGGCACTCGCAAGCCAGCCCAGGGAGAGGGGTGGTCCCTTTTTCGCGCCCGTATCCGCTATCCCGTCAACTTGGTCTTGGGATAGGTGTTAGCAGCCCGCGAAACTGCCCTCTCGATACGCAAATCTAGCTTATCTGGTTTGCGTTTACCAGAACCTGACCGGCTTGATTTTTTTCGTTCAGCATTGTCTCGATTTGCCGACCGTTGGGGGATCTGCGTTACACTCCTCCAGTGCACATCGAACCCACAGTGAGAGGTATCCGCTCGACCTATTCTCGTACACTCGGGAAGCAGGGTACTGCGTATTTTCGGGATTAAACGGATTGGTTCGAACGCCGTGAATTCGAAGACGACATCCAATGAAACTTACAGGCGCTCGGTTTTGAGGGCAAGGCCTTTCATCCTCACATTCCTGTCGAGGTTCAGACCTTGATTTTCTGGCCGCCTTTTGAGACCCACTGCGGCGCCGAATCTGTCTTCTGACGCAGCAGCATGTTCAGTTGAGCCGCGTGGTGTTGCACGTGCCGCATGTTGTAGAGGAGCAGTTCACCGTTGCTCATGTCGCGATACGAGAAGGGACAGGGATTCGCGGCCCAGGCTTCGGTCATTCCCGCCATCACGGTGTCCAACCTCTTACGGCAGTGCGCGACGTAGCCGAGCAGTTCGTCTTTTCCGTATGTGCGTTTCGGCGGGACGAACTCGTCCTCGAGTTCGGTTAGACCGAAGGGTGGTGGCGGATGGAATCGGAATTCGTCTTCTTCCGAGAGATAGAGGTCGAGGAAGAAGATTACGTGAAAGGCCAGGTACCAAAACGCGCGCGGCGGCGCGCCGGACCACACAGAATCCGGGCAGGCTTCGATCGCGTTGGTGAGCATGTCGATCGCGGCATGGAACTGCTGCCGGATCACGAGTCGCCAAAAGTCGATCATAAAGTCCCACGTTTGCCGGCAAAGAGCGTTTCTCGGTCAAGGTATCACAGTTCGCCAATCTTGTGCCCTTCGGGCGTGCAATCGTTGTCATACTTTTTCACCAAAGCGCTGGGCAAGAACCCGCCGTTGGAGAAGACTGTTAAGATGCGTGCGCTTGCGGAGGATAGGCAATGAGAATAAGGGCACAAAAAGTGTGGAGAGTCGGGGGTGCTTGTTGGAGCACTGCTGGTGGCGCAGGCGGGAAGCGGGCCGGACGCGGCTTGGGCACAGAGCGATTTGCACGCCCGAGTTGGCAAGGACCTGGATTCTTGATCATTTACAAACAACTGCATGCGAATCCGGAGTTGTCCGCACAGGAAGAGCAGACCTCGGCGGAGGTGGCCAAGGAATTGCGAGCCGCGGTATTCGACGTGACCGATCACTTCGGACAATATGCATCGCCGGAAACGAAAGGTTATGGGAGTTGTAGCCGTGCTGCGTAACGGTCCGGGACCGACGGCGATGGTGCGCACAGACATGGATGCGCTGCCGATTGTTGAGAACACGGGCGTGCCGTATGCGAGTAAGGTGCGCGTGAAACGCGCGGATGGATCGGAAGTCGGGGTAATGCATGCTTGCGGCCACGATGTTCACATGGCGGTGTTTCGTCGGCACGGCGCGGGTGCTGGTACAAACGAAAGACCGATGGAGCGGCACGTTAATCCTAATTGGTCAGCCCGCGGAGGAAGCGATTGGCGGAGCGAGTGCGCTGCTTCGCGCCGGGTTTTAGACGAAGTTTCCAAAACCACAGTACGTTCTCGCATTGCACGATACAAACGCCGTGCCTACAGGCAAGGTTGCGTGGCATGCGGGAACGATGTTGGCTGGCGCCGACTCGGTTGACATAACAGTTCGGGGATATGGCGGACGCGGGGCGGCGCCGCAGGCCGGCAAGGACCCGATTGTGATTGCGTCCGAAATCGTGGTGGCGTTGCAAACGGTTGGTGAGCAGGGAAATGGACCCACAGGTGCCGACGGTAGTGACTGTTGGGACATTCCACGCGGGCACGAAGAACAATATCATTCCAGATGAAGCGAAACTGCAGTTAACGGTGCGGACCATGAATCCGCAGCACCGAAAAAGTGTTGGCGTCGATCGCCAGGATCACGAATGGGATTGCAACTGCCGCGGGAGTCCCCGCGGAGCGCGCGCCAATTATTGAAGTGTCGCCCGTCCACGTGCCTGCGACCATCAATGATCCAGAACTGACGCGGCGTGTGGAGGCGTCACTCGAACGGACATTGGGAAAAGAAAACGTGCTGCCGGGAGAACCCATCATGGCGAGCGAGGACTTCAGTTTGTATACGCTGGAAGATCCCAAGCCGCCCATCAGCATCTTTTGGCTGGGAGCGGTCGATCCCCAGAAATTGTAAGATGCGAAGGAGAAAGGGGCGAGATTGCCCGGGCCACATTCGAGCGAGTTTGCGCCGGTGCCGGAGCCTACGATTCGAACCGGAGTGACGGCGATGAGTGGAGCGGTGCTGGATTTGATGAAGAAGTGGGCGGCGTATGAAGTGTGTAGAGGTGGGTAGCGAATAGAGTGGACTAATTTTTGTCGGCCGTGAAAAACGGAGAGCGTTTGCTACTGCGCAAATACATCTTGATCTGCGTGTTACTGGGAATAGTTCTTCTGGTCGGGCTGACCTCGCGGCATGCGCCTTCATTGCTGCCGGCTAAACAAGCGCCGAGTCTGACGATCAACAAACAACCGGTCACTTACTCCATGCATACGTTCGACCCTGCTGCGCCTCCCGCGGATATGCCGGCACTGGCTGCATGGGAACAGGCGGAGTGCGATTCCAATTTCGTGTCCGACGCCAACGTAAAGGCGCGGACGGAAATACTTGACCCGGCGCACGGAATGGTCACCGTGACAGGATTGAAAGTCATTTTGCAGCTCACCATCAACATTTGGCTGCCGCAGGGCGCCGCGGAGCACGTAATCGAACACGAGCAAGGTCACCGGCAAATCGCCGAACATTACTATGAGACCGCCGACAAAGTAGCAGAGCAAATTGCCGCGGCGTATTTGGGCAAACAAGTATCCGTAAGCGGCGCGGATCTAAATTTCGAGATCAACAAGTTGCTGCAGCAAATGGGCGCGGAGATCACGTCCGAATACAGCAAGAAGTTGAATCCCGATCTGGCGCAGAATCGTTACGACGATATTACCGACCATAGCCGGAATGACGTTAATGCGGCGGAGGCTGTCGCCGAGGTGCTCAAGGACGTTCAGTAGTCGACGGCTCGCAAGAACAACTTGCTCCCTAAATTGGCGATTCCACAGACGATAAAGGGCGTTGTGCTGAATTTGATGAGGAGACGATGTTAGGTGTTACCAACCGCGCCACCCCACAACGCGCTTAGGTTTATCGCGGCGACTCCGGGTGCGCTTGATTAATTCTGGGACTAAGTATCAGGCCTTCGCGCCATCAAAGGGATGAAGAGGAATCAGGTTGAAGATCGCGACAGCCAGGCTGTAGTAGCCGAGGACGCCGATCGCCACATTCAGCGCGCAGAACTTAGTGAACCCGAAGAGGCTAGCAAATACCGCTAGCGGTATGGCAATTACCACCTGCGCTGCAACGCCACCCAAGCGGTCAGCGCGTCATCGTAACGGGACCACGGAGCCTAAAATCGCCCAAAGCCGCGCATCCGATAAAGCTCGATTGAGAGAACTTCCTATCCTTTTCGCTGAGCGGCGACCATGTGGCCGCACTCGTGAACGAGAATGACGCCGAAGTAGGCGGTCCAGGCGGCAATTGTCTTGGCCGGCCTTTCCAGGGCGCCGATTAAGATCAGCGCACGGCACGGACCAGTGTGCATAGACACGCACACCGCTAATCTCCATAATCTGCGTCAGTAGGCTTAATTTCATCGAACGTAAGTGCACGATAGGCTGCTGGCCCGCAGAGTCTAGTCAAGGGACGTCAGGGATTTAACGTGGAGTTCGAGGGCTTGGTTGTACTGGCGTTCGATTTGGAGTTCGGTTTGCAGTTTTTTGATCAACAGTTCCAGGCGCGAGATTTCGGTTTTTAGTTTTTGGATGTCGGTGGCGCTGGCTTGCGGGCGGTTAGGAGCTGCGACGTTGAAATTGTGCGATGGAACGTGCGAATTCTGCGACGCGTGCTGCTGATATTGTGACGCAGGCGAAACTTGCGGCAGTGCATGAGGCTGCGGCGTGAAAGCATCGGTGAGCGCGCGAGGCCAGGCAGATTCGCCACGTGATTCGGAGTGCGCTAGAGGCACTGGGATCGGCGTCGGCGCGGGCGGAGGCGCAAAGAGGCTGCTGAGCGAGGCCGACGAAGATGCGCGCGGCACGGGGATGGCCGGCGCGGCGGGCTGCTCTGTTTTTGGTTCGAGAAAACCTTTTACGCGCGCGATCAGATCCTGCGGCTGAAACGGTTTGCGAATTAGTTCATCAGCGCCCACGGAAACCGCTTTGTCCGCGACACTTTTGTTGACCACACCGGACATCAGAATTACGGGCGTCGCGCTGAATTGCGGATGCTGCTTGATCTGGCTGCAGACGGAATAGCCGTCCTGATCGGGCATGATGACGTCGGTGATGACGGCATCGGGCGGCGTTTGTTCGAATTGCGCGATAGCGGAAGCGGCGTCGCCAGCGGTGATCACGGTAATGTTCTCGCGGCGAAAGGCAATCTTGATGACTTCGCGCATAGTAGCACTGTCGTCAATAAAATAGACGGTAGGTGTGCGCTTTTCCGGCGCGACGGTTTCCGCCGGCGCGGGTGGGAATGGCATGGTTTCGCTCATTGCGACTCCTTTGTCGGCGAGAACTCGGCGCCGTTTTCCGCAGCTGTGACTTCTGACCGGTCGTCCTGGTGCGCTTCGCCCAGGTCGCGGGAAGATTCGTCAACCTCGCGCATGGCATCCAGCATCAGATCGGTTGCGGAACGCAGCACGGTGCGCTGCGTGGAAGCCGAGCCGTAAACGAATTTGTAAACACCGGAATTATTCTGAAAACAATTTTTGAGAATGTGGATAACGGCTTCGTCGCCGAACAGCGAGCCGCACTCCGCGTGAGCGATTACGCCGGCGTCAAAAAAAAGCAGCGCGTCGGTCGCACCGGAATTGATGTGCAACGCGCCAGTCTGATGGGCGTGTCCGAGCATCTGCATCACGCCGGGAAGGTCGTGGTGCGTGAGACTTCCACTCAGGCTGGTATCGGACTGCGCCAGCATTTGCGTGGGCTGAAAGCCTTCGGATTTGCTGATTATGATGTTTTTGATGTGCGTGGCGATGACGGCTGGCGGACGAGTGCGGTCAATGTAGTCGTCACAGCCGGCCTGAAACGCCTCCATTAGCGCGCGCTGGCTGCCATCACCCAGGGCGATAATCGGCATTGCGGAATTTTTTGCGTCGGCGCGGATCATGCGCGCGATATCGAGCGCGCCCATTTCGCGCATCTTGGTGGAACAAACGATGGCCGACGGCGCGTCGTATTCGAGGGTGGTGAGCGCGAACGCAGGTTGCGTGCTGCAGGTAACTTCAAAACCTTCGCGCTGCAAAGCGTCGCTGAGACGTTTGGAAAAATAAACGTTGGTGTCGATCAGAAGAATCTTAGCGGATTTGCCGGCGACGATCACGAGCGCGCCTCCGCGAAGTCACGCAACGGCGCGGGCAACAGCGTTTCCGCCGGACCGGGAGTAAGAGCGGAAAGGCGCAGGACTTCGATGACTTCGCCTCCATGCGAAAGCCAGCCATCCACGTGCGGCGAATCGTTGGAACTGGCATCCATCATTTCGACGTTGATCAGTTCGCATTCGCCGCTGACGGGAATGGCGATCCAGTCAAGCTGGCGTTCGTATTTCCGCGTGGCGAGCAGATTGAAGCGGCGCGTATCGAGTCTTTTTCCGGTGAGCTGCTCGGCGATGTCGCAAAGAGCAATCATACGTCCGCGGCGTAGAATCACGCCTTCGAGCGCAGGAGATTTATGCGGAAAACGAAAAACGCGGCTGGGCGCGACAAGTTCGGCCACTTGCGACGCCGGCAGAGCAAAGCGGCGCTCTCCGAGTCTGAGCAGAACGAAAGATTGCTGCGTGGTTTCTGTGGCAGCGGTCATTGTACCTGGGCCCCGTGGTTGTCGGATGAAGCCGAGCGCATGTCGGCCGAAGTCTGCGCGGTTTCCAGCAGAGTTAGCTCTTCGAGTGATAGAAAGCCTTCGGGATGCACGACGGGAACGACGGCCTGGTCAAGCGCCGTGAGTCCGCGATACCAATTGCGCTCTTCGCCCTGGAATGCTTGTGAGAGCGCTTGCAGCCGCGTCATCGTGGTCATCTTCTCGATGCCGTCGATCAGCAGTGCGGTGCGCGTCCGCCGGAGAAAAAATACCAGTGACGCCGGTTGCGGCTGCAAACCGAAATGGACGGCGGCATTGACGATGTACAGGGTGCGGTCGCCGCGGCGAATGCTGTGGCGAACTTTTTTCAGATGGCTCTCAGGAAGATCGCGCGCCATGCCTGCGATGTTGTCCACGCTGCGCACTTCCTGCACAGATGCGGAAGAAATCGCGAAGGTCTGCCCGCTGACTCGGAACAGAATGATCTGCTCGGTGCGCGGTTGGTGCGATTTGTCGGCCGGAGGGAAGTTCATCAACGCACCCCTACTGGAGCGCGAGTGAGAGCGATGACGCGCTTTTCGATCGCCGAGTAGATGTCGTCGAGGCCGAGCACCTGGTCAACAACTTGAAGCTTGATCGCTTCGGCGGGCATTCCGAAAATGACCGACGTGGCTTCGTCTTGCGCGATAACGTGTCCGCCGGCCCTCTTGATGGCTTTCGCGCCTTGAGCGCCGTCGTTGCCCATTCCGGTGAGAACCACGCCAAGGGAAAGCGCGCCGGCGTAGGCGGCGACCGATTCCATGGTGGCGTCGATGTTCGGCAGGTAGCCGGCGATACGTCCGGTAGCAGAATCGAGTTGAATGCGGCCGAGCGGATTTACTCGCAGATGCTGAGCGCCGGGGCAGATGTAGAAATTGCCGGGCTGAATGGTGTCGCCGGATTCGGCTTCCTTCACGCGAATCTCGGTGAACTCCGCCAGTTGCGCGGCAAATTGCGTGGTAAACGCGGCTGGCATGTGCTGCACAAGGATTACGGCAGCGGGAAATTCCTTGGTGAAACCGGGCGCGAGGCGCATGACCGTGGCAGGTCCGCCCGTGGATGCAGCTAGAACCACGACCGGGAAACGCTGGTCCGACGCGAGTGAAGAAGGGCCATTCACGATCGGCGCAGGACGAGAAATAGGAGCTGCGCCGTTCTGCGGAGTGGATTGCAACGCGGCGGCCAGTCGAGATGCGGTTCGAACCACGCGCACTTTTGCCGCCATTTTCACCTTGCGAAGAAGATCTTCGCGAATGCTCTGCATGTCGAGATCGATTGCGCTGTTCGGCTTGGCAATAAATTCGATGGCGCCCAGTTCCAAAGCTTTCAGCGTGCTGGCCGCGCCATCTTTCGATTCCGAGCTGACGATCACGATGGGCCGCGGATTGGTGGTCATGATCTGCGCCGTGGCCTGCAGGCCATCCATGTGCGGCATGTTAATGTCCATGGTAATGACGTCAGGCTTGAGAGATTCCGCCAGCGCGATGGCCTCGCGGCCGTCCTTAGCGTGGCCGATGACCTGCAATTGCGGATCGGAAATCAAAATCCTTTCCAGAACTTTGCGCATGAACGCAGAGTCGTCAACGATCAGCACGCGAACTTTGTTGGGAGGAATGTTGGCCATGGGAGGTTACGTCGCGACCGGCTGCGGCGCCTCCGTTCCGATCAATTTTTCGACGGTTTCCGTGAGTTGATCTTCCTGAACTGGCTTGGTGAGGAAAGCGACGGCGCCTTCCTTCATAGCGCGATCGCGATGCTTTGCGCCTGCGCGCGAAGTGACGACCATGACCGGGATGCGGCGCGTTGACGGACTTTGCCGCAACTGCACCATCAATTCGTAGCCGGTCATGCGCGGCATTTCCAGGTCCGTGATCACCAGATGGCAGCCGTGCTGCGCGATGAGTTCGGCGGCTTCGAGGCCGTCGGAAGCGAGAATGACGCGATAGCCGTTTTTCTCCAGCATGCGCCCTACGAATTTGCGCACGCTGATGGAATCGTCCGCAACCACCACCACGCGTTCGTGCTGCACGCGGTCGATGGCGTCGGTGGGGATGCTGCCTTTGGCAACCGCGGCGGAGCCGGGCGCAAAAATACGCGCGGCGCTTGCGGAAGCTTGGATAGACTTGCGCTCGCTCGGTTCGCTGGCGATCATACGGTTCAGATCGAGCAGAAGAATTAGACTACCGTCAGGAGCGATAGTGGTGCCGGGAAAAAGTTTCACGCGGCGAAGATATTCGCCGAGGTTTTTGATCACGATTTCGTCTTTGCCGAGGACTTCCTCGACCACCAGGCCAACCTGACGGTTGTCCGCGTTCGCTACCACCATGCGGAAATAACCGTTGATCGGTTCGAGCGCCGGCAACCCGAGGTAAGAATCCAGTCGAATGACTTCCGTTACCACGTCGCGAACCTTGGTGAGCAACTTGCCGCCGACGTCTTCGATTTCATCCTCGCGCAAGCGGCGAATTTCTTCCACCACGGCCAGAGGCAGCGCGAAGTGCGCATCGCCGCAACGTAAAAACAGCGCCGGCGAAATAATCAGCGTGAGGGGTACTTTAAGGACAAATTTCGTACCGATGCCAGCCGTGCTCTGAATCTCAATTTCGCCGTTGAGCAAATTCAGGTTGGCGCGGACCACGTCCAAACCGACGCCACGGCCTGCCAGTTCCGTCTTCATCGGGGCAGTGGAAAAGCCGGGATGGAAGAGCATTTCGCGCAGTTCGCGTTCGGTCAGGCTGCTCGCGGTTTCCTTTGAGACCAGCCCGCGATCTACGGCGCTTTGCCGCACGCGGTCGTAGTCAATGCCGTGCCCGTCATCTTCGACCTCGATGTAAATATGATTTCCGCGATGATAGGCACGCAAAGTGACGCGGCCGATCTCCGCTTTTCCGGCTTCACGGCGCTTTTCTGGAGTTTCGATGCCATGCGCGACAGAATTTCGGACCAGGTGCACGAGCGGATCGGAAATCTGCTGAATAATATTGTTGTCGAGTTCCGTTTCGCTACCAGACAGATCAAGTTCCACCTGTTTGCCGGTTGAATTCGCGGCATCGCGAACCGCGCGGGACAATCGTGAGTACAACGTGCCGATGGGCACCATGCGCGCCGCGGTGATTTCGTCCTGCAAGTGGTGCGCAAGTTTCGTGAACTCGTCGATGTCGCCTTCGACCCGCCCGATGAAGCCACCCATTTGCGAGAGCACTTCGTTCACGTCAGCGGAAATTTCCGTCATCGAGCGCGAAAGAATATTGACGTCGTCGTAGCGGTCCATTTCCAGTTCGCTGAAATCGTTCCAGAAAGAGGTGTCGCCAGCTGCGGCGTTATTGAGCATTTGCGGTGTCGGCGTTGTGGATTGCGAAAGCGGCCCGCGCGTGGAATTGATGCGGTTGAATTCGTATTTTTCCTGGAACTCCACGACTTTGCCTTGCAGGCGTTCCTTGGAAAAGCCCAGGGTGTCGCGCAGGCGCTCGAGTTCCGTTACGCGGCCAAGCATGCGGGTACGGTTGATCACCAGCTCGCCCACGGTATTCATCATACGATCGAGGCGCGACAGCGAAATTCGAACCGATTTGGCCGCTGCTGCAGCCGCGGAACCTTTGTTAACTTTTGTCGCAGGAGGCGCAGCCGCTGTTGTTGGCGCGGTTTGCGCAGCACCCGACTCGGAAGTTGCCGCGGGGTCGTTCGAAGCCGCGACTTCTTCTTCATCCATCGGCGCAACTTCGGCAATTCGGTTGAGCAGGGAATCGACGCCAGTGCGCATTTCCGTTTCGTCGGCCCACTGCTTGTGCAGAGTCTTTTTCAGAATGTCCACAGACTCGAGACAAAGATCGATGACGGGTGGTGTCGGTTCAAGTTCATTTTCACGCAACCGGCCGATCAGGTCTTCAACGCGATGGGCAATGCCGCCAAGCCGCTTCAATCCAACCTGCGCGGCGGAACCCTTTACGGTATGGATGGCCCGGAAAAGTTTGTTGATTTCTTCTGGACTGTGATTCGCTTCCAGCGAAAGCAAACAATCGCTGACGATTTGCAAATGCTCTTCCGCTTCGGGCTGGAAGAATTCCAAAATCTCCGCTGGCACCTCATCGTCTTCAGGCAGCGCATCGAAGTAGGAACCGGTCACCGCGGCGACGTCGCGAAACCCTGCGGCCGGTTCGAACTCCTTCTGCGCGGGTTGCCCATAGCTGACTGGCGCCTGCTCCGCGGGAAACGCAAATCGGTAACGCTCCTTAAACGCGGCAATGTCGTCCAGAAGCTCCTGCCCAGTGTCGCTGATTTCCAGCAGATCGGTTTCCAGCAGCGAAATGCCGTCAGACAGAAATTCGGTCAGCGGTCCATGCAGATCTTCGCCCAGCGAAGCGTTCGTCGCGTATTGAAAAACGTGGGCCAGCTTTCCCGCGATCTCAGAAAAACGCGGAAAGCCGTAGCTGGCTGAAGTCCCGCTCAAAGTGTGCGCGGAAATATACAGGCGCTCGAGATCTTCGTGACGCGGAGCGATTTCCTGAAGCACGCCAATATATTCCCGCAAATATTGCAGGTGCTCGGAGGCTTCCTGGAGGAAAACTTCGACCGCTTCGCGGTCCGGAGCGCTCACGCACGTCCCTCCGTCACGAGTTCAGCTTTCTGAACCTCTTCCGCAGTCGGCTTGCGGTACAAAATGCAATCGTTTAACACGATGGCCTGAAACTTTACCGGCATTTTGGAGATAGATTCAGAGTGGCCGAGGAAAAGATAGCCGCCCGGTTCGAGCACGGAATAAAAGTGTTGTACCAGCTCGCGGCGGCGCTCCTCGGAAAAATAGATCAGCACGTTCATGCAGAAAATTACATCCATCTTTCCGACGTAAACGCTGTTGGTCAGGTTCATCTGCACGAAACTGACCATTTTGCGCAACCGTGTGCGAACTTGTTGCCCATCCTCTGCGGGCTGAAAGTGAGCGGCGAGCTGTTTCTCGTTCACGCTGCCGATGCTGCGCCCCGAATAAATTCCTCTTTCGCCGCTAGCCAACGCGTGGCGGCCGATATCGGTTGCCAGAATTTCCACGTTCCAGGCATCAGCAAACGAAATCGCGTCGGAAACAGTGATGGCGATGGAGTACGGTTCTTCGCCGGTGGAGCAACCCGCGCTCCAGATGCGCAGCGACCGCGGATTCTTCCAGAATTTCCGGATGTGCAACTCGGGCAGAACGCGTTTTTCGAACGCCTCAAAAACGCTGGGGTAGCGGAAGAACGAAGTCTCCTGCGTGAGCAGCGATTCCAGAAGCTCCTGAAAATCAAAAGTGGTTTTCTTAATCGAACGCAGCAAGTCAGTGCCGCGTGCGTGGCCTTTTTTGGCCATGTGTTCGCGCACACGAGTGGAAAAGAACCGCTCGCGCGATTCGTCGAACCGGATGCTTGTGCGTTCCTCGATCAGCATGCGGATTTCACTCAATTCGTGTTCGGTCAAGCTCACTGGGCCGCCCTGGCGTTCGCTCATCACTCTCGATTCAGTTCACCGCGTAATTGCACAAACAAAACGATTGCTGACTAACGATGGGCACCCACCGGCACTGGCTGGCGGTCGGATTCCTCGGCCTGATCTTTCGCTTGTTTGGAAGCGGCGCGGAATTGCGAAAGGGCTTCGTTGAGCTGATCGGAAAGTTTCACCAGCTGGCTGACGGTGGCCACGGTACCGCGCGTTCCTTGCGAAGTCTGCCGCGTAATGTTGGAAATGATCTGCATGGCGTGCGCTACACCTTCTGTTCCGCGCACCTGCTGTTTGGAAGCGAGCGAGATTTCCTGCACCAGTTCCGCGGACTGACGAACCACGGTGGAAATTGCGTCGAGCGCACGTCCCGCCTGATCGGCCAGCGTCGCGCCGGATTCCACTTCCTTGGTGCCTTCTTCCATGACCACGACCGCTTCGTTTGTCTCCGCCTGAATGGCCTTGATGAGCGCCGCGATGTCTTTCGTCGCGCTGCGGGAGTGTTCTGCCAGTTTGCGGACTTCGTCAGCGACGACCGCGAAACCGCGGCCAGCTTCACCGGCGCGGGCCGCTTCAATGGCGGCGTTCAGGGCGAGCAAGTTGGTCTGTTCAGTGATGTCGTTAATCACGTTGATGATTTCCGAAATTTCCAGTGAACGATCGCCGAGCGACTTAATTTTCTTGGCGGTGGCTTGCACGGACGCCCGAATGCGCTGCATGCCGTCGAGTGTGTCGCGAACGGCACGGTTGCCCTGTTCAGCTGCGTCCAGGGCGCGGCGTGCGGCTTCAGCGCTGGCTTCGGCGTTGTTGGAAACTTGTTTCATCGAAACCGTAAGCTCTTCCACGGCGCTCGAAGTGTTGGTGATTTCCTGATCCTGTTGCGTCGCGCCGGCCTGCATTTGGTCAGCGGCGACCAGAATGTTGTTGGAGCAAGCGGTAACTTCCATAGCGGCCTTGCGAACGCGTTCCAGCACCTTGGTAAAGTTGTCGAGCATGTAGTTGATGGAATCGGTGACGTTGCCAAGCGCGTCGTTGGTCACCTTACCGCGCAACGCCAGTTCGCCGCGCGCGACTTGATTGATGACCGCGAGAAGTTCGGTAATGCTGCGCTGCAGATTCTCGCTGGCCTCCTGATTGGTGTTGGCCTTGGCGACTTTCGCGACGGCGCGGTTCAAGTTCTCCGAAATGTAGCCAAGCTCGTTATCTGATTGCAGCTCGGCGCGCGCTCGAGCATCGCCCGCTGCCAGCCGCTCGGAGAATTCCGCCAGCTGCTGCACCGGCGTGACCACAGAGCTGCCCAGGCGCCAGGCGAGAAATCCGCCGACGGCCAGCGACAGCAGCACGGACAGAATCACGGCACCGCTTGCCCCGCTCGGCAGCGATGCGAAGTCCAGGATGGACTTGTCGGCCCCAGCCTCGCGCCCGGCGTGGAATGCCAGACCGATTACGACCAAGAGCGCCAGCCCATTGACGAAGACCAGCGTCCAGACGGTTGAACTCAATCGCGATTTCATTTACTGCCTCCCAAACTACTTGCTTCGGCGCAGCCGGCTAAGCCGGCGTTACGCCGCAAATCTCGAGAACAAATCTAAATTGACGGCCCAGGGTAAACTTCCAGCAACCGGGACAAATCCAAAACCAACGCTAACCGATCGTCGTGCCGCAACATGCCGACGCAATGCGGCACATTTTCCGGCGCTTGCCGCAGCAAATCATCGGAAGTCACCGAATACGTGCCCACCACTTCGTCCGAAGCGATCCCGACGCGCAAATCTTCGTGGCTGCCATCGACACGCATCGAGGCCACCACCACATGCTTCGGCAGAAGTCCCGGACGACGCCCTTCGGTCATGGCAATATCAATCAAGGGAACAATTGCGCCGCGCAAATTGAAAATGCCCATCAAATAGCTGGGACCAAGCGGAACCCGAGTGACGATCGGCCACTCCAGAACTTCTTCCACGTCCAGCACCGGCAGACAAAAACGTTCGCGGCCGCTGCGAAACACGCAGTACTGCGACTCCGCGGGACGCTCTTCGAGGGGGCCAATAGCCTCCAACATTTCTGCCGTGTCGGCATCAGGAGGGAGCGGCGCGAGTTGGAATTCGTCGTTCATCATAAGATCTCAGGCAAAGCGGCGGACCGCCCGCAAAAGCTCCTCGCGCGTAAAAGGCTTTGTCACGTATGCATCGGCGCCCTGTTGCTCGCCCCAATATTTGTCGCTGGCGGTGTCTTTCGAAGTCACCAGAATCACCGGTATGGAATGGAACTCAGTGCTGCCTTTCAGTTCGCGGCAGACTTGAAATCCATTGCGCTCTGGCATCACCACGTCCAGCAAAATGACGGAGGGATGAAGCGAAGCAATCGTCTCCTCGACGCGCAGCGGATCGTTCAGCCCGAATGACTGATAACCCTCGGGTTCCAGCAGCCCCTGCATCAGCTTCACTTGAGCCGGCGAGTCGTCGACGATGAGCACTTTTTTCAGCACCACGAAATTCTCCGGAGTTCTCCACGGCAGAGAAATGCACGTCGGCGGCCATGGCGGCGAAAGTTGAGAGGAATGTTTCGATGAACGAGAAGCGCCGTAGATTCAATCACTTACGAGAGAAACTGCCAGGCTCAGTTCCGCGTCGGGAGACTTTCCGGCAGCTCTTCTGTCTCAGCCTGAGATGCTTTCTCAGCGTCCCGCATCTCGCTCGCTAGCGATGAGAATCGCTGCATGATTTCGTTGATGCGCAACGTCATGCTGTGCATGGTCTTGATCTGGTGCAAAGATTGCGCGCTCAGCTGGCCCGGTTCCAGCAGCAACAATTCAGCGTTGCCAAGAATTGACGTGAGCGCGTCGTTCACGCTGTGCTTCATTTCTGCCATGTAGCGGCCGAGCATCGCTTCCCGCTCATATTGCGCCGCGCGGGAAATCGCCTGCTTGGCCTGGTGCCCGGCACGAACCCGCCGCAGAGACTCGCCTGCTACCAGCATCAGCGTTTGCGTCCAATCGTCGCGCAATGGCACATGCAGCAGACGCGGATACCGCGAACGCAATGGCTGCATTTCGCGAAAATCTGCGGGAGCACAGAGAATGACGGCAACGCCGGGATGCAAGCTGCCCAGAATCTTGGAGAGATTTGCGTCCCCAACCGGACCAAGCACAACCAGGTCAAACGCTTCGGCGTCCTGCGCTTTCCAAAGACTGCTGTTTAAGATGGCGATGGAAGGCGCCTGCCGTTCGGCGTGCCAGCAAGAGCTCAGCAGGCGCCCGAACTCGCTGTCGTCCGTCAGGATCAAAACGTTGGCGTTTTTCAAAAGTCCCGGCTCCCGGATCTGCTGTGTTGCGTCGCTTCTCTTTGTTTATGTAGCAGCGGCTTTATGCCGCTGTCGCCCGTCCACACTGTTCGCAATTACAATTTCTCCGCTTCATCAATCGTGGAGTTCAAGCGTTTGGCGCTGATGCCCATATTGACCGCGGCTTCGGTGTCCTTGGCCTGCTTCGCCACATCCACCCGTTCCAAAAGCCGTGTCACTTCTACCCGCGCAACAGAGAGCGCGCGGTCAAGACTCGTGGCGTTGCCGGTTTCGCGCGTGGATTCCATTGCAGCCGACACCAACGCGCGGGCCACGACAGCGCGACGAAGATCTTCCGCCGATGGACCGTCCTCGCTGACAAAAGCGCTGACCTCCCACGAAGAGAGCAAAACACGCGCAGCGCCCAGGCGGATGGTGGTCATCGAGCGTCCGGGCGATGGCGGCGCCGCGATCAATTGTTCCCAAATCCGTTCCATACAAGTTTCGAAATCCAGGTTGGCGGGTATTTCGGTTTTGGGTACGGGTTTCCCAGGTTCGACCACCGGGGACAATTTGGTGATTGGCGCAGATTTTGGCGTCGTCGTGGCTTGCGACGAGACATTCAGCGCCTGAGAGAGTGTCTGCCGCGAAGCAAGTTTTTCGAGTCCCTGCTCCACGTCTGATCGCAGGCCCAGCAGCTTCTCAAAGGCCTGGCTGACGGTTCGCTCCGTGTATTCCTTCTGAAACGGCTGCTTCCAGTCTTCAGCCGCCTGTTTTATGCGTGAGATCGATTCGTTCGCGGAGAGCCCTGCCCGCTCGCAATTGAGAAAGCGGATGCCGCCGGCTTCCAGTTGCACCAGACCGGTTCGAATGGCGATTAAATCCGCGTGCATCAGCTCGATCAGCGTTCGCCGCAACAGAAAATTGAAGCGGATGAAGGCGAGCAGCGCGGATGGATCGTAAAACATTCCACCCGCGGACTCTTTTACGCGCCGGCCCTGTTCGATGAAATTGGTTTTCAGCAGTTCGCGGACGCTGCGAAATCCCCGCAACGCTTCAATCATTTTTTCCAGCGGTTCGCACCATGCCAGCGGCGTGGTGTCAATCTCCCCCAGCACCGGTTGCATGACTTGCGCCGCGTCGGCAAGGTCAATCTGCTTGTGGTAAATCTTCGCCGGCGCGCTCAGCGCAAAATATTGCACCAGCAGGAAATCGATTTTGTCCCGGTCAACCGTGCTCCTTGTGGGCTTGCGCAGATGCCGCAGGATCAACGCACGCAGCCCGCTTTCGCTGGCGTTCAGCGTGGTGGTCTGCAGAAGCTGGCGAAGTTGGTGGACCAGCACTTGCTGATCCATCGAATTTACCCAGTTGCTCACACTGTCGAAGAGCGGAGGCTCGGCTTTGTCCGGAAGCGTGCGGCGCTCAGGGCCGAAGGGAATTTCCAGTTCCAGATGTTTGGCCAGAGCGAGATAAATGGGAAATACCCTGCGCAGTTCTTCCCATTGCTCTTGGTGTGCGGCGTTGTTCTTGACCAGGCCCGGAATCTTTAGCGTTGTCAACGAATTGGTCACGGCCTCTTCACCCAGAAAATTTGCTTATCCGCAAATTGCACTGCCACTGCCTTCTCGCCATCGTGGTATTGCACCGCCACCACGGTCGCGTCGCACTCCGCGGTTCCTTCGGCGTCCGAGATCCGTACACGGTCGTCAAATTCCAGCGGCAATTTGGAGCTGAAAATGGCCCTTTTCGCACTCGCGAATTCTACTACTACCGACTCACGCACCCGATCCGCACCGCTGCGCAGCGGCCTGAGCACAGCACGAACCCGAGCCACCTTCGCGTCGGGAAAAAATCGTGCCAACTGTTCCGCGCACGCGGAGCTAGTCGCATCCGTGTGCAGCAGTGTCGTAGTTGCCGGTGTCTTCACTTCAGAGTTTCCTGTACCAGCGCTTCGCCGCCACATGCACACACCCGGCGTTGTACCGCACACACTGGGCAGAAAGGAGTCATGCAAGAGGGCCGCCAAAGAAGAGGCAAAAAGTGCGGATGTGAAACTTATCAAAACAAAAGGCTTAAAGTTTTCCGATAGTACTGCGGCGACTCATTCGTCTCAGGCTGACACGTTTGCGTCTCAGTTCGCGGTCAATTTCCGCCCCAATAAACCTGGACAAAAAAGTTCGCGCGGAACGTTCTCACTACGCTATGGCTGCGAAACCGCCGGCGTGTTTTCAGCATTGGATCGAACGGAAATGTTATAACGCTTGAGTTTGCGGTAAAGCGTGGCCCGGCTGATGCCAAGCATTCTACCCGCGAGCGCCTTGTCGCCGTTGGCCTGCTCGAAAACTTTCAGAATCGTCATTCGCTCCATCTCCGCCAGCGCGGTTGTAGATAAAGACGAACCATCCGAAAATGTTGTTTGCGGCGCACCGCCACCTTCGGCACGGATCGCCGGAGGCAAATCACTCACGTCAATTACTCTCCGGTCGCCGAGCGTAACCGCTCTGGCCACGCAGTTCTCCAGTTCGCGTACGTTGCCCGGCCATTCGTATTGCAGCAGACTCTTCATAGCGGCTGGCGTGACATGCAAATTAGTTCCCGGGGCGTAGCGATTCAGAAAATGGTGCACGAGCACCGGAATGTCCGACCGGCGCTCGCGCAGGGAAGGCAAGTGGACAGTCACCACGTTCAACCGGAAATAGAGATCCTTGCGAAAAGTTCCCTCGCGGTAAGCCGCTTCGAGATCGCGATTGGTCGCCGCAATCACGCGAACATCCACGCCATGGCTCTCGTTACTCCCCACCGGTCGCACTTCGCGTTCTTGCAGCACGCGCAGCAGCTTGGCTTGCATCTCCAGCGGTAATTCGCCAATTTCATCGAGAAAAATCGTTCCGCCATTGGCTGCCTGAAACAGTCCCGCCTTCGATTTCATCGCACCGGTAAAAGCGCCTTTTTCGTAGCCGAACATCTCGCTTTCCATCAACGTCGGCACCAACGAGCCGCAATCCACCGCCACAAACGGCGTTTGCGCCATCGCGCCCCGAAAGTGAATCGCGCGCGCAACCAGTTCTTTGCCGGTGCCGCTCTCGCCGGAAACCAGCACCGGCGTGCGCGTATCCTTCAGTCGCGAAATCATGCGCAACACGTCCTGGATGTTCGCGGACGCGCCGATAATTCCGCCCAGATTGTCTTCGGTATTGACCCGCTCGCGCAGAAACTCGTTTTCCGTGACCAGGCGAACCTTCTCCGCCATTCGTTGCAGCAGCAGCCGCATTTTTTCCACGCGAAATGGTTTCTCGATGTAGTCGTAAGCCCCAAGCTTCATCGCATCCACCGCGGACTCGATCGATCCGTGGCCGGTCATAATTGCGATTTCGACGTGCGGGAAAAGCGCCTTCGCCTGCCGCAGCAATTCCACGCCGGATTGCGTCGGCAGTCTCAGGTCGGTCAGGATCAAATCCGGAGCCTCCTGCTCGATGCGCGATACCGCACTCTCCGCGCTTTCCGCTTCGCTGCACGCGTAGCCCAGCGAAGTCCCGATGGTCATGCACAACTTGCGGATGCTTTGCTCATCGTCCACAACCAGCAGCCTGACTTTGATCGAATCGCTCATGGTTTTCCGAAAGTACTCTCCACCACAGAAATAAGTTGCTCCAGCCGAAAGGGTTTCTCGATAAAGGGAATTCCGCTGTTTGCCAGCAGCGCCTGCGTCTTGCTGTTCGCGGTGTCTCCGCTCATCAGAATCATGCGTTGCTGCAGTTCCGGGCGGTGCGCACGAATCCAGTCGTGTACTTCCGATCCGTTCACCGGGCCGGGCATTCGAATATCGGAAATGATTCCGGCAAAGGTTTTCTGCGCCAGGTACTCGATTCCCTCCACGCCCGACGCTGCCCCCACCACGCTGTACCCTCGCCGCTCCAGCGCCGCGCGCACAAAAGCCGTCACCGACGGCTCATCCTCGATCAGCAAAATGGTGTTGGTCGCTGCTGCCGTCGCGTTGCTCGTGGTGTTGCTCATCGGCCCGCCTGTTTCGCGCTGACGCTCGCGGCACTCGCGTTCACCTTGATAGTGTCCACCGCTACCGGAATGCGTATCGAAAACGTGCTGCCCACACCGTCCGCGTTGTTCGAGCACTGAATTTCTCCGCCATGCGCGCGCACAATCCCGTAGCAAATGCTCAAACCCAGCCCCGTGCCTTTGCCGGTCTGCTTGGTCGTATAAAAAGGATCAAAAATGCGTTCCACATCCACGATTCCCGTTCCGTTGTCGGCTAAACTGATCTCGACCGACCCGCCCGCCGCCGTGGTCTTCAGAAAAATCTTGCCCGTTCGGCCCGATTCTTCAATCGCATCGTAAGCATTATTTAGAATATTCAGAAAGACCTGCTGCAGTTGTTGCGCGTCGCCCATCACTGCCGGAAGATTTTCATCGTACTCTTCCATCACTTCAACGCCATGGCTTTGCAGGTCATAGCTGCGCAGCTTCGTGGTTTGCTTCAAAATCGCCACGATATTCACCAGTTCGCGTTTCACCGCGCGCTGCCGCGCAAAGCTCAGCAAGTCCTGTACGATGTCCTTAGTTCTCTGCGTTTCCTGCAAAATAATCTGCAAGTCCTCGCGTGCGTTCGCGGGAACCTCCGGATTCTCCAGCAGCAGGTCCGTGAACCCCAGAATCGCCGCCAGCGGATTGTTCACTTCGTGCGCCACGCCGGAAACCAGCCGCCCCAGCGTCGCCATCCGCTCGGAGTGTGCCAGTTTCGCTTGCAGCAACGCGGCGTCGGTGATGTCCGTCATCACCACCACCACGCTGTTCACGGTGTTCTGTTCGTCGCGCATCGGACTCAGGCTGATGGAAAAATGTCCAGCCGTCCCATCGCTGCGTCGCGCACGCAGTTCCAGATTCTCCACCTGTTGCCCGTGTGCCGTAGTATCCAGCGCCGCTTCGAATTCCTTGCGTTCCGCGGCATCCACCAGGTCCACCAGCCGCCGCCCGATCATCTGTTCCTGCTTGTAGCCGATTTCGTAGCATCTCCGGTTCGCATAGCTGATCAACCCCGCCGTATCGAGCACCAGAATCATGCTCTGCGTGGCGTTCAGGATTTTCTGGTTGAAGTCGCGTTCCCGTTGCAGTTGCGCCTGAAATGTTCGTTGCTCGGTCACATCCAGCATCAGTCCGCGGAATTGCTTAATTTTCCCCTGCGCATCGCGTACCGCGGTAATGTTTTGCAAAGTGTGAAGTATCGTGCCGTCTTTGCGCCGCAGCGATTCCACATGGTTGCGCAACACGCCCGTCTTGCGCATCGCCGCCAACAAACGCCCGCGTGCACTCGGCTCCGGATACAAATACGATCCCACGTCGTCCCGCAACAATTCTTCGCGCGAAGCGTAGCCCAACATGCGTACCATAGCGTCGTTCACGTCCAGAAATCTTCCGTCTGGCGTCGCGAAGAACAGCCCTTCCTGAATACTGTCGTAGAGCTCGCGATAGCGCCGTTCCGCTTCCCGCCGGTCGGTAATGTCCTTCAATACGTGAATGGTGCGTTCGTCATCGTCCGTCGTCCCGCTGGCGCGCGAAGTCGAAACCAGATAAATCTTTTCCGCCGACGATATGATGTGCTCTTCCTTGCTCAACCCGGTGTACAAACAAAATGGACACGGCAACGTGCCTTCGCCTTCCGCCAGCGTCCTGAGGCTGCTCACCGCCTCCCCCACCAGCGCCACGGGCGGCATTCCTAAATAATTCGCAAGCGAACGGTTGGTGCGCACGATTTTCCACGCGCGATCGTGCACCACGATAAAATCGCTGATGGCGTCAATGTCCTGCACCCACTGACGCTTTGATCGTTCTAGTTGTGAAAAGCGCCGGAAATTTTCCAGTGACAGCGCGGCGTGGCTCGCCAGCGCATGCAAGAGCTTCTTCTCTTGCGTCGCGATTTCGCGCCGCGCTCCATAAACGCAAATTGCACCCAGTGGTTCGCTATCGCTGCTCTGAACCGGCACCACCAATAATTCTTTGTCGCGCCTTGTCCCGGCAACTCCGTCGGCAACAACGTAAATTCCTTTTCTGCGGCTGGCATTCCGGAATAGCGCCAGGATTGTATCTTTCTCGAGTCCTGCCGGTTCCCAATCCGTCCCGCCTTGCAGTTCCGCCTCTTGCCCTTGGATCACCACCACGCCGCACCATTCCGCGGACAACATCCGCGCGACGCGCTCAGAAAAAAGCGTCAAAAATTCCTTCAAGTCCCGCGCATGCGCCGCCACCGTCGCCAGTTCCATCAGCTCGCTCGCGCGTCGTAGCCCAGGCCGCACGCCTGCCGCGCCGCCGGCGGCTCGCGCCGCTTTCCCGTCTGCCGTTGATTTTTGCCGTCTCATGCCAATGGAGGTGAAGCGATTCGTCTCAGAATGAATGATTGCACGCTCTTCCACGCTAATCGGCAATCTCAATCTGAGTCAATCACCGAACAGTTTGGTGGTGTTCATCACGGCACGCTCCCTGTACCGACGGACAGGTCGGAAATCTCAGCGTGAGACCGCGTTCGCCGGGAATCATGCCGGTTGAGACAAACAGATCTCTCTGCGAGATTTTATTTTCAGTGAAGATAATTCGTAAGTGCTTCTTATTGAGTATCTTCGAGAATTTCTGCGCGGCGGTTTCACTCCCTTCAATTCGCTTCCGCGCTGGCACTAGACGTGCCTTTCTTCTTGCGGGGTCGTTCTGTCCCTACTTGGGAGGATTTTTGCAATGAGATTTCGTTGGACTCGGTTCGCGGCATCATCCATCGCCTTGCTCATTTTGGCGTCTACCGGTTTTTCGCAAACGTCCGGCACGGACGAGGGCAAGCGCAAGGTCAAAACCAAGACTTCACCCGTTTATCCCGAACTCGCTCGCCGCATGAGCGTGTCGGGCAAGGTGAAGATCGAAGTCATCATCACGCCGGATGGCCACGTGCGCAGTACCCGCGTTCTCGGCGGTCACCCGCTGCTGGTGCAGGCTTGTCAGGACGCAGTCAAGGAGTGGAAGTTCTTTCCCGCTCCAGAAGAAACCACTCAGATCGTGGAATTTGATTTTCGCAGTGGCGGAAATTAGTCGACCAGTAGCGTTACCAGGGGCGAGCGCATGTTTCCTTGAATGGGGTTTGTTTCAACGGGCCAATGACTAGCGGGGAAGCGGAGGATTTTTGCGATGAGTATCGGTAAGAAACTTTATGCGGGGTTCGGCCTGGTTCTGGCCATTCTCGTTGGCTTGTTCCTCGTGAACACCTTCGCCGCTTTGCGCGAGCGCGCCTCTCGTGCGGATTCAGCAAGCTCGTTGAAAGGCGTGCAAACCATCGAGTCCGTTCGCCTGCAAATTATGCTTAATCGCTTGAACCTTGATAATTTTTTATTGAGCGGTGATCCCCGCGACGAAGAAAAAGTCAACAAAGGCATCAGCGAATTGAACGATACCCTGAAGCAGGGCGAAGCTCAGCTCTCTGCTGATGCCCTTCGCACCGCTCTGATCCAGGTCGAAAGCACCGAAGCCAGCTGGGCCGACAATTTCGCCAAGCCCCTGCTCGCTAAGCGCCATCAAGTCGATTCCGGCGATTCGACTGTTTCCGACTTGCAGATCTTCTACTTGCAAAAAGACCCCACTTCCTGGCTGACCAAGTCTTCGGCGGTGCTCGATCAGACCAGCGCGGAGATCACCAAGAACTTTGAGGAAACCACTAAGTCCGCCTCAAGAGCAAGCACCTGGAGCGCTATCCTCAGCACGGCAGGCACGCTGCTGGCGATTCTGCTTGGCGTTCTGGTCGCCTATTACACCGCCAGGTCTATCGTGCTTCCGCTGACGCATCTGATCACCGTCGCACGAGAAATCGGCGACTCTGGCGACCTCAATCAGAACATTGACATTCACCGCAACGATGAAATCGGTGCGCTCGCGACCACTTTCAACAACCTTGTCGCCTACCTCAAGGAAATGGCCAGCGTCTCCATGGCTGTTGCCGAAGGCGATTTGAGCGTCGAAGTTGTTCCGCGTTCGAAGCGCGACACTCTCGGCAACGCTTTCCGCCGCATGTCTCACGGCCTGCAGGAAATCGTCCGCACCACCCGCGATTCCGCCGGACAAGTATCCGCTGGTTCGAATCAAGTTGCCGGCGCCGCCGATGAGTCCGCCAAAGTCAGCGTGCAGGCTTCGTCCGCCATTGAAGAAGTCACCAGCACCATGCACGAGATGAGCATCAACGTGCAGAACGTTGTGAAGAATACACAAGTGCAGGCTTCCAGCGTCGCCGAAACTTCCGCCTCCATCGAACAGATGGTCACGTCAATTCAGCGCGTGGCCGACACCGCAAAAATTCTCCTCGATATCGCCAACCGTTCCCGCGAAGAAGTTGTCGTTGGCATCCAAACCATGGAAAAGACCACCGACGGCCTCAACCGCACCAACAAAGCCATTCAATCTTCGGCTGAAATCATCAACGTCCTCGGCCATCGCGCCGACGACATCGGCCGCATCATCGAGGTTATCGACGACCTCGCGGAACAGACCAACCTGCTCGCGCTGAACGCCGCCATCGAAGCCGCGCGCGCTGGCGAACACGGTCTCGGTTTTGCCGTGGTTGCAGACGAAGTCCGCAAACTGGCCGAAAAATCTACCCAGTCCACCAAGGAAATTGCCGAGCTGATTCAAAGCATTCAGCGCGAAGCTCGCCAGGCCGTGGAAAACATGGACCGCAGCACCCGTATTGTGGAAGAGGGCCTGAGCCTCGGCAACGATCTCGGCACCGCTCTCCACAAGATCTCCAGCGTGGTCACCGAAGTTTACAAATTCTCACAGGAAATCGGCGCCGCCACCAACGAGCAATCTGTCGGCTCCGCTCAGATCGCCAAAGCCACCAACCGCCTTACTGAAATCACCCAGGAAATTAATTCCGCTGTCGAAGAACAGGCCAGCGGCGCGCAAGCTGTCGTCCGCGCCATGGAAAAGATGCGCGAACTGGTTCAGCAGTCCGCTTCCAGCTCCACCGAACTTTCCGCTGCCGCCGAGCAGATGCTCAAACTTTCCCGCAACCTGCTCGACAGCATGGACCGTTTCGTTCTTGATCGCGCCGCGCAACCTAAAAAGCGCGGGTTTGCCCCCAGCCGCAGTCAGTCCGAGCAGCAGGATGAGCAAGAACTCGAGTATTCGGAAATGGCTCGTTCCTAAAGTGCCTGGAGATCGCGTTATGGAAAAGGAACTTCAGGTCGTTGGCTTTCGCATCGGCGATGAAACGTTCGGAGTGCGCATCGGCTCCGTTCGCGAAATCGTGCGCGTGCCGGAAATCACCGCGGTTCCCAACGCTCCGGACACCATCGAAGGCGTCATCAACCTTCGCGGCAAAATTATTCCGGTGATGGACCTGCGCAAACGCTTTGGTCAATCCGAAGTCCAACACGACAAGAAAAATCGTATTCTCGTCGTCGAACTGGACAACAAACTGGTCGGACTGATTGTCAACTCCGCTTCGGAAGTCCTGAAAATTCCGCCTTCCGAAATTGAAGCGCCCGGCGCCGTTTTTGCCGACAGCGAATCGAGCTATGTCACTGGCGTAGGCAAACTCAAAGGCCGTCTCATCATCCTGCTGGATATTTCCAAGCTCTTGCATCGTCCGGAATACAAGAAACTCGAGGAGGCCGCGGAAACTGTCGCCTCCGTGAGATAGTTGTCCTCTCCGGTCCGGTGCCGACACGCGCATTCGAATGGGAACGATCACCGCACAAATCAATCTGACTGAAGCGGAACTGAAACTGCTCCAGACGCTGGTCTATCAGGAATGTGGCATGTTTTTCGATGAGCGCCGCGCTCATTTCCTGAAAGATCGCCTGCAACGCCGTCTGAAAGCAGTCCAGCTGGATTCGTTCTACAGTTATTACCGTTTGTTGACCAGCCGCGAAGGACGCGCGGAACTCGCGTTGCTCCTGGAAAATCTTACCGTCAACGAAACCAGTTTTTTTCGCAACAAGCCACAGCTCGATCTTTTGCAGAAAACCGTGCTGGAAGAATTACTCCATAAAAAACAGGAACGCCGCGATTGGACGCTGCGCGTTTGGAGCGCCGGTTGCTCCTCCGGTCAGGAAGCTTACTCGGTCGCCATCTTGATCTGTGACGCTCTTGCGTACTACTACCTGCGAAATCCGCTTCCGTTCGATATGCCCACTCCAAAGCCCCTGATCCCACCGCCTTGGAAGCTGGAAATTCTCGCGTCGGACATCAGCTACGCCAGCTTGCGTGCCGGTGGCGAAGGACAATACACCGAAACGCAAATGGAGCCGGTTGACTACACTTGCCGGCTGCGCTACTTCGAAAAGAAGGCTGACAAGTACAGCGTCAAGCCGCAACTGAAAGAACTTGTCCAGTTTGACTTTCACAACCTGAAAACCGAATTCTTGCCGCGCCGCAACGACATTATTCTTTGCCGCAACGTCATGATTTACTTCGATGAAGCCGAACAGAAACGCCTGATCGACAAGTTCTATAACTGCTTGAATCCCAGCGGCTACCTTTTTGTCGGCCACGCGGAAAGTCTTTTCGGGTTGACCAAGAAATTTCGCATGGTTCACGAAAATAACGGTACCGCTTACCAGCGGCTCGAGGTGAATGGTTGAGCTCTACGCCCGAGGATCGCAACGCCGAGCTACGCGCTCTTTTTTTTGAGACCGCCAACGAGCTCCTCCAGTCTCTCAACGAGGCTGGCCTGGAACTGGAAGCTCGTCCCTCGGATGAAGGAATCATCCGCAGCGTTCGCCGTGTGGTTCACACACTCAAAGGCGATTCCGCAGCGTGCGGTTTCAATCGCCTCAGCGAACTTGCGCACGACCTGGAGGACGTTCTCACCCAGGAAATGGCCAAGAGCCACGGCGCAAAATTTGCCGAACTGGTTCTGGTCGCCGCCGACACCTTTGAAGCTGTGCTTTCGGCTTATCAGCGCAATGCCGAACCGCCTAGCGGCGACCACCTGCGCGGCTTGATTCGCCAGCTGCAGTACGTCGTTTCGCAATCTTCCTCGGATGTCAATCCGACCGCGCTCCCCGCGATTCCTGCGCGATTCGAATGGAGCGAGTACGAACAGCTCATGATCTCGGAAGCCATTCACCGCGGTGAAACCGTTTTCAATATCGCCCTGCGTGTGGATCAATCCAGCGGCATGCGTGCCGCCGCTTTCCAATTGATCCGCAACGTGCTGCATGGATGCGGCACCGTCATTGCTCTCCGCCCCGAGGACAACATCGCCGCCGCGAACGTGGAAGTGGTTGAAGCCGCGCTGTCCACAAAACAATCCCTCGCGCAGATCCAAGGGCGCTGCCGTATTCCTTCCATCGTGGCTCAGACCTGGGTCGAAACCGCGACCCATTCTGACTCCGCCGAACACCAATTGCTCGGCGACCTGCTGGACGCGCAAGCCGCCCAGGTGCACGCCGCAGTTTCGGAAACCGCCGAGAATGCCGCGCTTAGCAAAGCTGGCGCGCTTGGTTCCGCAGTCGCGGCTGTTGCCGAAAGCACCCTTCGCGTTGACGCTGCGCGCATCGACTCCGTGATGAATCTGGTCGGCGAATTGATCATTGGAAAATCAATGCTCAACCGTGCGCTTTCCGAATTCGATCAGAAATATTCCCGCGATCCCATTCGCGCAAAACTGGTTGACGCCCTCTCTTTCCAGGCCCGCGTGCTCGATGAACTGCATAAGTCCGTGCTTAAAATTCGCATGGTTCCCGTCGAACAGCTTTTCCGACGTTTTCCCCGCGTGGTGCGCGATGTCGCCAAGCATTGCGGAAAAGATGTGGCCCTCGAACTCGCCGGCGAAAACACCGATCTCGACAAAGGTATTCTCGACGCTCTCGCCGAGCCCATGACCCACATTGTCCGCAACGCCGTAGATCACGGCATCGAATCCGGCGAAGATCGCATCGCCGCCGGCAAGGGCGCGCGTGGCACAATTTTTCTCAACGCTTTTCATCAAGGCACTCAAGTCGTCATCGAAGTGCGCGATGACGGACACGGACTCGATCTTGATCGCATTCGCAAGCAAGCCGTTCAAAAAGGCCTCATCAAAGCAGAGGAAGCGGCCCGCTTGCTCGACTCCGAAGTCACCAATCTTATTTTCGAGCCCGGTTTCAGCACTGCTTCCGAAGTCACCGAAGTGTCCGGACGCGGCGTGGGCATGGACGTGGTTCGAACCGTGCTCGACCGCTTGAAAGGCACCGTCAACGTCATCAGCGAGCTCGGAAAAGGCACCACCATTCAGCTTCGTGTCCCGCTTACCCTGGCCAGCATTCAGACTCTGCTTTTCCGCGTTGGCGGGCGTTTGTTCGCTGTACCGATTTCATCCGTAGTCGAAATTGCGCGTTGCGCCGGCCAGGAAATTCATCGCGTGGATCATCGCGAAGTTTTGCGTTTGCGCGACCACGTGCTCTCGCTGGTTCGCCTGAACGATTTGAAAGGTATTCACGCGGTCGAGCCTGCCAAGGCTGCCAAGAAAAATTTCGTTATTGTCATCGGCGCCGCAGAAAAACGCTTCGGTTTGCTGGTGGACCAATTAGTAGGCGAAGAAGAACTGGTCATCAAAGCTCTCCCTGCCGATATCGTCGCCAGCGATTTGGTTAGCGGCGCATCTATTCTTGGTGACGGCACCGTCGTCCTGATTCTGAATGTTCCCGCGGTTCTCTCGCGCCTCTCTCGCGCAATTCCTCTTGGAGCGATTGCATGAGCGAACGGGTTCGAGTTCTCGTGGTGGACGATTCCGCACTCATGCGGAAGCTCATTCCCAATATTCTGGAGCGCGACCCGTCCATCGAAGTCGTGGGCACCGCCATGGATGGTGCGTTCGCCCTCAAGAAAATTGAAGAGCTGCGTCCCGACGTGGTCACTCTGGACCTGGAAATGCCGCGCATGGACGGCATGGAGACTCTGCGCATGATTATGCGCAGCGTTCCGCTTCCCGTGGTCATGGTCAGCACCCATTCGAAGGAAGGCGCGTACGCCACTTTCAAAGCCCTGGCGCTGGGCGCAATCGATTTCGTTGCCAAGCCGAAAGAAGCCTCTTCCGGCCATTTGGATACCATCGCAACGCAGTTGATCGAAAAAATCAAAGTCGCCAAACGCGCCACCGGCAGCCGCATCGCCTCTCCCGCGATTCTCGAGCGCGTACAGCCAGTCAGGAAAAATGCGCGCGCGGCCCTGGCTCCGAATCGCATCATCGCCATCGGCGTCTCCACTGGCGGACCGAACGCGTTGCAGTTCGTCCTTTCGCAAATTCCCGCGGACTTTTCCGGAAGCTTGCTGGTCGTCCAGCACATGCCGGAAGGATTCACGGAAATGTTCGCTCGCCGCCTCGACGAATGTTGCGCACTGGACGTTCAGGAAGCGAAGTCCGGCGACCTTTTGCTTGCGGGGCGCGCTCTGATCTGCCCTGGCAACCGCCACATGATGGCGCGGCGCATGCCACGCGGAGACATGGTGGTGCTCAGTGATTCCGCGCCGGTAAACGGTCATCGTCCGTCCGTGGATGTGCTTTTTCATTCCGTTTCGCAGGAATTCGGCCCGATGTCGGTCGGCGTTTTGATGACCGGCATGGGTGAAGACGGCGCCGAAGGACTTGGCGCAATCAAAGCCGCCGGCGGTGTAACGCTGGCGCAAAGCGAAGACACTTGCGTGGTGCCGGGAATGCCGCGCGCGGCCATCGTCAAGGGCTACGTGAATCGCATTGTGCCTTTGGATGCCATCGGCAACGTTTTGATCACGCATTTTGGCGGCGACCGGGCGGCGCAAAACGCCGGGCGCCAGGAAAAGTCCGATCGTTCCGAGAAGAACCGGGACGACAAGTCCGACAGGAACGAAAAAATTGAAAGGATGCCTGCCTCCAGCAACCGTTCTTGAACGGGGAACAGGAATCCGGGGTTCGGGGCTTGGAATTACAAACTCGGACCGAATAAGGAGATGTCATGGCACAGTTCGCAGCGTTGCTCAGGAAAGATAATCAGCCGGTCCGCTATCTCGTGGTGGACGACTCGGTTTTTGCGCGCAAGAACATCATCAAGATGGTGCAGCTCTTCGGCGGCGAAATTGCCGGCGAAGCCGGCGACGGCCTGACCGCCATCGCGGAATACAGCCGCACCAAGCCCGACGTCGTGCTCATGGACATCACCATGCCGCAGATGGAAGGCATTGAAGCGGTCGAGCGCATCGTCCGTCAATATCCGGAAGCACGGATCGTGATGGTGTCTTCGGTCGGCTACCAGGAAAATATTCTGGCCGCGCTGCAAAAGGGCGCGAAGCATTTTGTGCAAAAGCCCGTAAAGCCGGAAGTGTTGTATGAAATTCTTCGCTACGTCTTGAGCGACGATCCCTCGCTTGCCGGGTCCCCCGTTGCTCTGGTCGGGGAGCACCGTTCATGAGAATGGATTTGATTCAGCCGTTCATCAATGCAGCCGACGCGGTTTTTGCCGAGTCGCTGCAAGGCCCGACGAAAATCGGCGACCTGGTGATGGAAGAAGAAGCCTATCACCGCAAAGGTGTTGCGGCTTTGATCGTCATCAAGGGCGACATCGAAGGGCGCATCATTCTCGATCTGGCGCCGGAAGTGGCGTTGAAAGTAGCCGCGATTCTTACCGGTGCAGAAGTGGTGGACATCGAACAGACGGTCCGCGAAACGGTTTGCGAGCTGGCCAACATGGTCATCGGAAATTCGGTGACGCTGTTGAACGATCAGGGCTACCATTTCAAAGTTTTTCCGCCTGAAATTCACATGAACGACCAGGGCCTCGCCGGATCGCACGACACTGAAGCGATGGTGCTGGCGATCGAGACTACTTGCGGCAACATCTTTCTGAATATTGCCATGCACCATCTGAGCCGCCGCCGTCGCGAGCGCGACGCTACACCAGTTTCCAGCTAAGAGTGCTGCGAAAGTCCGAACCACTCTCCGGTCCCATGAAGACCGGCCACGGAATGGTGAAGAGGGCACGATGTATCGTGCTCCTATGACGTTCGTGCCTTACAAACTGATCGCGGTTATTCGGAGAGGAGGACTACGTCCACAGTGTGTTGAGATTGATTGGGGACCACGGTGCTGGAAACTTTGGCGCGGCGGCCTTTGGAGTTGGCGAGAGCGGAGGCGAGTTCTTTTTTGAGGAAGTCGGAGAGGTAGGAAGCGTCGAAGATTTCGCCGGATTTTAATCTCCAGCGCGACTGCAGGCGTTCAGCGAGCCCGGAAGAAAAACCTTCGGTTGAGAATGTGCCCATGCGGAATTGCTGGCCTTCGGCGATCTGCACCTGAAAGCGGACTTGGCGATTGGCGTCGTCATAGAACGGACTGGGGCGCAGGTTGGCCTGCACGTAGCCGTGCTTACCATATTCGGCCGAAATACTTTCCCACGACGATTGGATTTTGTTGATGTTGGCGGCTTCGCCCGGCTTGAGAGCGAGTAACGAGGTGAGCCGGTCATTGGCCAGGAATTTGTTGCCTTGCCACTCCGCGCTGTCCCAGAGATAGCCGACTCCTTCGACGACAGGGAATTGGATTTCGACTTCGTAGGTGTCAGTGCCATTTTGCGCGAGCAACTTCGCGGAAGGGTCGCCGAGCATGACCTTGAGAAAACCGCGTTCGCGATAATAAGGAACAAAAGAATTCGCGGAAAATTCGCGGCAGGTTACCGCCGAATAATCGTGGCCGAGAAGAGGCTTGGCTTCGTGAAGCAGCTCGGATTCGGGAACCGCTTGCGTACCGGTGAAGTGGATGTTGGCAATTTTGATGGAGGGGCCGGAAAGTTTGAAAAGATATTCGAAGTCACCGTTGCCGAGTTTGGTGTACGGCAGATGAGAAACGGCGGCGGAGACGCCCTTCGATTTTGCCAGGGATTCAAGCGAGGTGGAGATCTGGTCCAGCATGTTTCCGGCATCGGGTGCGAATCCGTCGTAGAGAGGCACCTGCGCGGCGATGAAGCTGCGAATTTCGCTGTCGGTGGCGAACGGAAAATTATCGAAAGTGCAGCGGCGAAAGCTTACCGATTCCTTGATCTGGAATTCGACGGCGACGCCGCCAGTTACCGGGCGGTAGGAATAGCGGACTTCGTTGAAGGCACCGGTGGCGCCGAGGGCCTTCGTTGCGGCTTCGAGAAGGGCGGGATCGAATGGAGAGCCGGCCGGAATGTTTATGAGCGGGCGGAGTTGTGATTCGGTGAAACGCTTGAGGCCTTTGCAATGGACGGAGAAAATTTTGGCGTCGGCGTGGGTTTGCGCGGACGCGTGGAGAGGAAAGACTGATGCGATGAGCAGGCTGAACAGGAGTGTGTGATTGTTCATGATGGTGACGGAGTGGGACAGTCTAGGAGTAGATACCGGGAAAAGTCAAATGCTGTGTGACGGGCACTTGATTGGACAATGGAAAATCGTGACTCGACAATTGGAAAACAGTGTTGCTGGTTGGGGAATGCTGTTGATTTCGTACATAGGCGGCGGTTGGAGGTTGTGTAGAATTATTTGCGGAGACAGACCAATCCATGGGTGACGAGAGCGCGAAGCGGGCAGCGCAGGAGTATCTGGCGACGAAACTGTCGGTGGAAGGACAGATCCACGAAGACAAGCTAAATCGCGAGGCCGCGGAGAAGCTGGGTCCGGCGGTGTGGAAGACGGTGGCGGATACGGTGCTTGCGCAATGCCAGGAGTGGAATGGGATCGCGAACGAGCAGACGTTTACGTGCAGGGAAACGATGCTTGGCGACCTGCGGATATTGTGCGCGGGACGATCACAACAAATGGTGGTGCATTTCGATTCGCGGAAGTTGCTGGTGATTATCAAGAATTCGGCGCGGCTGGAACATGAGAAAGACGTGGCGCTGCTGGTTGAAGGGTATGCGGTTGGGAACGGCCGAGACGCGCGGTTGATGCGGAATGGGGAGCCGGTGAACCTGAGCCTGCTGATTACCGGAGAGTTGCGCGTCCTGGCGGGGCTTAGCCGGCGAGCCTGAAGGCCGAGTTATTTTGTGCACGATTCAGCGCGTGTGATGCGCAGATTTCCCACATTACACTTGTAAGAAAATTTCGAAAGTCTCTTGACACCGCGAATACATGCTCCTAATAAGGAGACTCGGCTGGAGACGGCATTCCCCACGGTGTCCAGCCCCCTACCGACCCGCCCAGCAAAGTCAACTTGAGGAGATTGTGATGGCAAATCTAGTTCCGCGCGACACTTTTTTTCATGACATGTTTGATTTCCGGAGGAACTCGACCAAGCCTTCAACCCCTTGTTGAGGTGGCCTGCGGCTGCGCAGGACGAACGCGGGTATGTGAATGAGTTTTCTCCCGCGGTCGAATCGTTCATTGACAAAGACAGCAAGAAGTTCCATTGCCAAGTCGTGCTGCCGGGAGTTGATCGCAAGGATGTAGATATTCAGGTGCAGGGCAACACGTTGACGATTACCGGCGAGCGGACCAACACGCGTGAAACCAGAGATGCTGATTTCCTGCAGAGGGAGATCACCTATGGATCGTTCGCGCGGAGTATCGTGCTGCCGGAAGGCCTGGATAAGGAGAAGGTCACTGCTGAATATCGGAATGGCTTGCTGGAAATTACGGCGCCGATAGCGACAGCTTCGTTGCCGAAGAAGGTGGAGTTCAAGTCGCTGCCTTCGTCGCGCGCGGCCTCGGCATGATGGCGCGAATCGGCATTTCACGGTGAGTGTCTCGGATCCCAGCCCCGGGCTTGCGTACTGAGGAGGTGCTTGGCTCGACGGATGCTCGGCACTGACATCGAAGAGAGATTCCTCGCTTCGCTCGTGATGACAGCGTTAAGACTGAAGTGAAAGGCTAAGAAAAGTTCCTCGCACGACTGGAGTTACTATTCGGGGGGTTTTAGGTAGGCGGCGCCGTGGCGGAAGAGGCCGGCGGAGCGGATGGGTTGGGAAAAGACGATGCGGATGGGGACGAAGATGGCTCCGGCGCCGGGAGTGAAGGGTACGGCGACTTCGACGCGAGTGCCTTCGGGATATTCATTGCGGCTGCGGAAGGAAATGCCGCCCTTGGAGAGATCTTCGCAGACGGCTACTTCTTCCTGAAAACCGCGGCGGCGGATGCAGGCCAGAACGCGGGCTTTGACACGGGTGCGATTGCGGCGAGGGACGACGCGCTCGTCTTCGTCGGCGCGCGTGGTGGAAGAGTTGGCTGAAGCGGTTTCGGATTGCGCTTCGATCCAGACGGAAGGCGCTTCACACACTTTGCAGATGCGCGCAACGCATTTGCGCGATTCGAAGGATCTCAATTCGAGTTCGTTGAGATAGACGACTTCGCGGCGCTGGCAGAAGCTGCACTCCATCAGAAGACGAGCGAGAGCTTCCTCGCCGGCTTGATGAGGGGAAGGGAATTCGATGTCCCAGAAATCGGCGCGCGGTTCGAGAATGTGCACGGCGTAGAGGAAGCCTTCGGGTTCGCGGTCGATTTCCGCGACGATACGAGCGCGGACGGTTTTGGTGATGTCGCCTTCGAGCGGGCGCTTGAGAGAGATTTCCTGGCCCAGGAAAAATTTTTCGTTGATCTGCAAAACGCCGCCGTTGCGGCTGACGAGCAGAGATTGAGCGAAAATACGGCGCACGATCCCGGAGGTGTCCATCCAGGAGGCTTCGAGCGGTATGCGGAAAGAGACGCGATCGCTCTGGCGAAGGACTTCTGTGCGCGTGGTGGTCATGTGAGCGGCAAAACACCGCCTGCAGGCCAGTCTAACAAGCGAGTTGGATGGGATTGGGAGGCTTGAGGGTGGGTTTGTCGTAGACAGTAATATCGTGAAGGAGGCGTTCTGTGCCAATGTTGTCCAGCGTACAGATGCGGGAAGAGGCGCCTGTAGGCGTCGGGCAAGCTATTACCTTTTCGGCGAAATTCGTTCAGAGATCGGGACAAAAAGATGGTTTTTCCTAGACAATAGAGTCACAAGGAAGTGAAGACAAGCTAGCACCCGGACGGACCTCAGCCGCCGTGAAGAACGTGATCTCCATGGACGATCATTTGAATAAGGACGGGTCGCGGTCTGTATTGGTGCGCGACCGGCGATACGCGATACGGCATCCGTTTGCGGCGGATGCGGAATTTATCGATTTGGGAGTCGGGAGTGCGGGCAGCGGCGTGACGTCGGATTTATCGTTGGGCGGATGCTTTATATGCTGCAGCAAGCCGCTGGAGATGAGCAGTCGGCTGAAATTGAAACTTACGCGGAAAGACCAGGTGGTTGAGGCGCTGGCGGTGGTGAGGATTGTGAAACCGCGGGTTGGCATGGGGATCGAGTTCTTGGACGTCGAGGAAAAATGTCATCGGACGCTGGAACGGTGGCTGGCGGAGTTGAAGCGCGACCGCTGAAGAAAGACCCTCGGAGTAACCCTCGTAGTACACACGCTTATTTTCCAAACAACGGCCTCGAAGCTGATGTGGCGGTGTTGCCGTGCGCGTAGATCGAAGAGAGATTCCTCGCTTCGCTCGGAATGACGGCTTAAGAAAAAAGATGCTTCGAATGACGGACTTCTTGCGAGTATGCAGGGAACGAGCGTAGGTCGTCGCTTTAGTCCAAGACGGAATCGAAGAGTTGGGAGACGGCGCGGCGGGCTTCGAGGATGGAGTAGCGATGGTCCATGGCACCGGCGAGGTCGGTGTTGGCAAAGGCTATGCGACCGAAGGGACTGGCGCGGAGAACTTCGCGGGGTGCGGGATTGCCGTTCGAACCGAAGAAGAAGCCAGGTTGTGGGCTTAGGTAGGCGTGGCCCCAACGATTGAGAACGATGGCGGCGATGTCGCGCTGGGCGTCGAAGCCGGCAGAAGAAAACATTTGCGAAAACTGGTCGCGGATGCGGCGTTCGTACTCGTGGAAAGAAGTAGCGAGAAGTTCCGCGCGGCCGCGTTGACCCTGGGCTTTGGTGCTGAGGCCTGGGTAGGAGAAAAGGATTTTTACCGTGAGAACGGTGGGAGAGTCCGGACCGAATTGCGGAGAGGTATCGCCGACGAGAGCCATGCGGCGGAGTTCGATGTAGTTGCCGACGTTTCCGCCGAACCAGCGGCATCCGGTGATGCCAAGTTTTGCCAAGAAGCGCCAGTGGCGCACGGCGACATTGGCCATGATACAGGGCGAGCGAAAGAATTGCGCGTAGGCGGCGCGTTGAGCTGACGGAAGATCGGCGATGATGTGTTTGGTGGTCCAACTGCCGCCGGCCATTACGGCGGAACGCGTCCGGACGCGAAAAAGTTTGCCATCCTTCTCGTAAATAATTTGCAGTGAATCGGCGCGGGAAGGATCGCCTTCGTGGGAGACGTGGAGAACGGTTGAGGCGAGGCGGATGCGCGCGTGGGAGCCGGGGAGATCGAGCGCGGCGAAGCTTACCGGATTGCGGGTGACGGCGTCGGGGGTGGCTTCGCCGGCAAAGGCGGTGGGAATCAACGTTTTTACGATCAGGCGGGCGATGGTGGTGTTGCCGCCGGGAAACATTTGCACGGCTTCGCCATTTTTCTCGTAGGGGTGGAGAAGATCGGCGGCGTATTCGGAGAAAGCGGAGAGAGCGTCGGCGCCGAGGCCGGAGCCGCCACCAAGGTCAGGCGAAAGATAGGTGCGAATAAATTCGCGAGAGAGGCCGAAACGCTGCATGTAATGGTTTTCGAGCGTTACGGCGTCGAGTGCGCGCGAGACGGCGTCGCCTTCGTATTGTGGAGGCGTGAAGTTCGAATGGTTTTCGGCGGCGCCGGAATACCAACGGAGAAGTTCAGAGCGAGCAGCGAGGGAGACGGGAGCGTCGCCGAATTTTCTGCCGACAGGATCGATGAGCCATTTGCCGGTGTTGATCGGCGGGCTAGCAGCAGCGCGGAAAAATGAGCCAAACCAAAAGCCGTATTGTCCGGTGGACATTCCAGCGGAATCGTAGGGCGTGCGGCCGACGGACATGCTGGGAGCAGTGCCGCCCCAGGATTGATAGGCGAGGCGAGGTTCGCGGAGGCCGATGGCGTCGTAGAAATTGGCGAGAAAACTCCGCGGGTAAGGAACGAAATAGATCGCGGACCCTTGATGTGCGATGACGGGATGGCCATCAACGGTGAATTCGTTTTGCTTTGCTTCGCCGCCGAAGATGGGATGATTTTCCAGAACCAGACATTGGGAGCCGGGGCGCGCCCGGCGAAGAAAAAGAGCGGCTGCGGCTAACCCGCTGATTCCTCCTCCGACCACCACGCAATCGTAGAATTCACCGGTGTCGGTGGCGTTTTTTAAGAAGGTGGCGGCATTCGAATCGCGCAGTTTGTGGCCCGCGGAGAGAACTTCCCAAGTATTGCCATTGCTGTTTGCGTATTCGCCGACGCCACCGTAGCCATTCCAATCTTCAGTTGCGCCGGGAAGAACGGGGTTGGGTTGTTGGGCAAGAAGTTGAGCGGGCGAAAAAGGATGGAGCAGCTGCTCGCCGGAAGCGAGCAAGGTCGCGCCGAGAAAATCGCGACGGGTGATGGATGAGTGGAGGCCCAGCGCGGCGTCCCCTGGTTTGTGCAAGCTGCGGGTCATATCAAGATTGACCGCCAAGACGGCGGGATAAACCCGCCGCTACAAAACCAACCATTATTGTTTGGTGTCCAGCGGGTGATGGCTTTTTTCGTAAAATTCGTTTTGCAGTTTGAGGCTGTTGTCGTCGGCTTTGACGGCGCGGATGGCTTCTTCGATGGTGCTAATCCAAGCTTTCATCCCGGCTTCGCCTAGTTCCCTGGAGGCTATCGAGCCGTCGCCAGAATAGTGATCGGGGAAGCGAGCGTACCACCAGATGCCGGTGTAAACGGTTTTGGGAAGAGGGTCGTGCTTCTGGTCGGCGCCGGATTCCTGATTGACACGATCCATGTGGACGAGGTCGGGGCGCGAAATCATAGTGTTCGAGGTTTCTGACTGACCAGCGTGCATGTCCAGGGGATCTTGTTTTGAGGCGCTCTTAGGGCGCTCGTCCGAACCCCATTGAACGTAGACAACGTAATCGTGAGGCTTGTCGAGCTGCGTTTGCGCGAAATAGGGAAGCAGGCTCTCGTTGCCGCCATGGCCGTTGACGATGAGAATTCTTTTGCAACCGTTGCGGGCCATTTCGTCGGCGGTTTCCTGCAAAAGATTGAGCTGGATACCGCGGCTGTAGGCGATGGTGCCGGGTTCGTGCTTGGCTTCGAAAATCTGTCCGAAATAATATTCGGGGAAGACGACAGCGAATTCTTTTTCAGCGGCGTGCAATGAAGCGTAGCGGACGTTGAGCAGATCGGTGCCGAGCGGAAGGTGCGGGCCGTGTTTTTCGAGGATGCCGAACGGGAGGATGCAAGTGCCTTTGGAGCGTTCGACGGCGCGGTGAAAATCGTCGGCGGAGAGTTCTTCCCATTTGACAGAAAGTTTTTGCTGCGCGCAGAGCGAAACGGCTGACAGGATGCTGAGAGCAAAAGCGAGAAGCAGACGATGCATGAGTGGGACTCCGGTGCGAAAAATCGCCGGTGCGCATTGTACAGCGGAGTGAGCGGAAATGCGTGTGTTGAATCGGTCTAGTCGGGCGTCGGTTTCAGATTAACTGGCTCGCGGGAAATTGAGGGAAGCCGTTTTAAAAGTAGGGCGCTAAGCTAAGCTGCGGCGCGTTCGTCAGCCTGGGCTTGGGCCACATCCTTCAATGCCTGCTCAAGTTGATCCTGCAACCGTCCTCGGGCGGCAATAATCTGCCGACGGAGGTTGTTCAGTTCCGAGGGGCCTCTGGACAAAAGAGCTTCAATCTCGACTCGCCGCTTGGCAATGTCCAGGTCGACGCGTTGAATGTCGGCGGGGTCAACGCCCCTACCGGGGTTGAACTTGAAATTAGCCTCCAGAGATTGACGCCAGGTGATGAGCTGCATGGTCAAGAAGCCTCCGAAACCGGGCACCGCACCAAGAGCTGTGCTCGTTACGTCCGCGGCATTGTCGATACCGTAGGAAGAGAGCATCACTTTTCGGCCGTCTTTGATATGAGGAATGTCCGCCGAGGCGATGTCGAATTGCTCCAGGTAGTGCCGCAGCTGCCCCTCATACAATGCGCGCTCGAGTTCGCGAACCTTTTGCTTGCGTCGTTCGGGAAGTTTTCGATACTCCTCGGTCAAAGTCCTCAACCTGGCCAATTCGGCACTAAACTCTTCGCCGGACGCTTCGAACTGCCAGGAGTATTCAAGGTTTCGGAGGCGGGATTCGGCGGCTCTGGCTGCTTGTTCAAACTTCGCCGGGGGTACACCATCGAAGAGTTTCTTCAGTATAAAGATACCCAAGCCTAAAAAGTACATGTACGCAAATCCGTCCGGAGAGAACAGGACGAATGCAAAGGCGGCAAGAAGCCCTGCGACTACCACGGCGATCTTGTAGCGCCTTTTGCGCGCCGCAGCTTTGGCAACCGGGGATGGTTCGACAGCGGAAATGTAGCTGAGAAAAGAGGGCAAATTCCCCGGGCCGGGACTGGGAACGGCGAGTATACGAGACCAGAGCAGTTCGATGCTGAACCCAGAGGAGGTATCTACGATCGTGAAGTCGACGAATAATAGAACTCCGGATGACTCGATTTGACACCAGGGGCAGGAAGAGAGGCCATGGAAAAAAAGGTGTGCCGTGTTGGTGGAACAGACAATCAAGCGGCTAGCCAGCGCATCCAATTCCGCAATCCACTGTCTGCCGTCAGGTCTGGCGTTCGAAGCGCCAGCAGAGCCGAAAGCGCTGATGAACAGGTCGCCGATTTCTTGAGGTACGTGGGCGAGCGTGATGCAGGCAGGTGGAGGCAACATTTGGGTGCGCTGTCCGTCCCTGGCGAATGCGAAGCGTTGCTCGGCAATCGCTTTCTCGATGGGCATTTCGCCCCGGCCGAGGAACTTGCCAGCGAATGGGTGACGGCCCATGAACAAAAGGTGAAAGATGAGGACGGCGAGTCCAAAGTTATCGTGATTTGTCGTTCGGACCACTTCCCTGAATTCCGTATCCTGCAGCTCCGGGGGAGTGTACAAAGGCACGCCAACTTCGCAAGGATAGATTTTTCCGTTTGCGGAAATTTGAAAGCTATCGCAATCGACTAGGTTAACGATGGCCGTTTCCGGTGAAACGCGAACGTTGCTTTGGTTGACGTCACCTATCACGTGGCCTTCGTCGTGGATTGCGGCGAAAGCCCTGGCGACGTTCGAAGCTGTGTGAATCAGGAAACGCCAGTTAGCTTTAGGGGGAAATTCACGAGTCCGGCTTTTCGGATTATAGAGGAGGTGAATGTCCTTGAACCGAGCAACGTTTTTCATCAGAAAGCCGGCCAAGGACCTGTTGCCAGCCATGTATAAGGTTCCGACCGGCCACGCTGAGAGGGCCAGCAAACGTTCGCTCTGGAGTTTAACCATTCGCGATAGCTTTTCGGTTTTTTCCGTACCGGGTGGTTGATGATAAATTTTTGCGACGAGTTCGGGATGGCCGTCGACGGAGTAGACAGTGGCTTCGCCACCACGGCCGAGTTCGGTGCCCAGGGTGACGCGTCTTCCCTGTTCGTCAAAGAGCGCGGTCAGTAGCATTGCTTAAAGCACCGATATGGCCAAACCTGAATCGGTGCGACTAGCCAGCACCAAGGTCTTGTCGTCGTCCGTTTTTTCATTCACGCGCGGTGAAGCGAGAAACCCCGCAAGAGACTCAGAGAGCTCGCGAGAACAGCCTTCTTCCGCGGTTCTCAGCGGTGCGAACAATCCTTTGAAGAATGGCTCGTGGGCAATTCGTTGCTGATAGTTGAGCGCTACTGCCTGCAACCCGTCGGTAAGAAGGGCCGCTTCCACTACTCGCCGATTGACGGATTCAAATTGGAGATGCTCGATGGCACCGTCTTCGGTTACGAAATGGGTGGTGTTCGCATATTCACCCCTATCCGGCCAGAATACGTGTCCGTAAGCGTGCTCCTCGGAATCCGCAAGGACTATCACGCCGTCTCCGACTTGAAGGCAGGCGGCGCAAGACTCACCGACCATGAGTCCGAGGATCGTACAAGCGAAATTACGGCGTTCGCGGCAGGCTGCCTTGGCTTCGTCTTCCAGAAGATTTTGAATGGTGGCGATCCAGGATCCAACCGTGTCTCTGGTGACTTGTTGGACGGTCCCGCCTGAATTCAAGTGTTCATCCATGAGGCGGAGCAATGCGTGACAAGTTCTTGAGGCACCTTCGCCACCACAAACAGCGCTTCCTGCTCCGTCAGCCACGGCCGCAGCCAGAACCGTTTCCCCCGCAGGCAGCGCATAGATCTGGCAATCATGTGCGTCCTGGCATGTACCGCCAGTTTTTTCGTGGGAAGTGCCGATCACGGAGGCGGCCACATAGCGCCAGCCTCCCATGTTCATACCGATGCCCATCCTTCAGGAGTGGTTGGATTTTGTAGAGGTACCTGCTCATCGACGTTGGAACGCGAGACTGCGCTCAATGAGTTGGAAAGCCAGATGAATAGATCCCGGAAGCGGAGTTCCTTCAGCCTTAACGGTTTGCGGACGGCGATTTCTTCGAGTGTTTCAAAATTGGCGCCTTCCACTCCGACCGCGAAAAAAGAGAGAGCCTTGGCCTCTTCGCCGGCGTGTATCTTCTTGGCGGCTTCTTTCCAGGCGTCAGTTGGTGCACCGTCGGTGACCAGAAAAATCCACGGGCGATAATACGAAATGCCATTGGACTTATACGCTTGTTTGCGTTGATCCAGGACGGCGAGGGCCTGAAGAATGGCAGCACCCATGGGAGTGTCACCTGTAGTCTCAAGGTGTGGAGGCCTAAAAAGGTCGGCGGTCTGAAAGTCTGAATGGACCTGCACAGGGCCGAAGGTGATAAGTGCTACCTCGACCCGTTTCTGTGCGAGCGCATCGGCCGAAAGCTCGTCCTTGAATGTGACCAGCCCTTCGTTGAGTTGGGCCATCGGCTCGCCCTTCATCGAGCCAGAAGTGTCTAAGAGCAAGATGCACGGGCACCGAGGTTCAGGGTTCTCCGCAAACTCGGCGCCGCCAAAGGGCACTTGATCCAAGGTGTTGGGCAAAGCCGCCTCCATAAGTTCGGTACTGATAAAGAAGTACTAGTTACCACGGAAGAACTTGGAGACGCAAGTTCACGGAACAATCGAAGAATCGAATGACCCGTAAGTTCCGATAAACCTACCGCCAGCGATGCGGATGACGTCGGCCAGCTCCCAGGGTGGCCGGGTCACAAAGATTTATCCTTCGACTGCGGCGGTTGTTCCTGGTTATGAATCGCGAGTTGATCGAGCGGATCCTTTCGTTGAGCAGTTGCGGTTGGCGAATATTCTGCAAACTACTTGACGGCGGAGATGTAACTACGGGTAGTCTCTTGAGAATAGTTGCGACGTTGGAGTTCTTCCAACACGGCAAGCAGCGGGCGTGGCCCTTGGCCTCTCGCCCGAACCAAGGCTCTCACTGTGGGGCTTTCTAATGCGTACTTCAAATCCCTCGGACTTCCGACCTTGGTCGATGAGGGCTAGCGTAACCGTCTCGAACCGCCGTGTACGGACCCGTACCCACGGTGGTGTGGCAGGGGTCGGCGGGTGACCGTCGCCCCTATGCCGATCTAACGCACCAAGCGGAAACTGGCTTACTGCGATTGGCCTCCTGGGGTCGTTGGCGCGTTGCAATGGAGTTTGGAAAGGCTAGTGGCGACGGCGAAGACGGTTAGCAGGATCAGGGTGGGGTCGACGGGGTGGCGATAGCGGAGAGAGGGGTGAGTGACGTAATAGACGAGTGGGAAGAGGGCGGGGGAAATTACTAGCGGAAAGACGAATGGATTTTTGGAGCGGGCTAGTAACAGAGCTCCGATGGCGGTACCTAGAGTCAGAATCGCATTGCAGAGGATGACGATGCGTACCAGGAGCGAATTTGCGTGAATGAAATCGTCCATAGGGTGTTCTGTGCCGATCCAGGTCGCGATGATTTTTCTGCCGGTTAGATGGAAGAAAAGTGCCGGCTTCTGGCGCATGAAAGTGACGGCACGAATTTGTTTGTCGGACACGTAGGCAGTTTCACCAAGCTGCGCGTAACGCCGAGTTTCTTCGAAGCGAGTGATGCGCTGGGTGCCGTTGATGGCATGCGGATCAAAGAGATCATTGTTGCCGATCCAAAGTTCGAAGGGGAGGCTGGAGCGGATGGGGATTATGCGGTGGAACGCCGCGTAGTTGCGAATGGTCCACGGGAGGCAGCAGAGCACGACGACCAGGAGCGCGCGGACGGGAACGCGCCAGGAGAGTTGGACTGCGTCGCGCGCACGAACCGCGGCCCAGAAATGCAGAAACGGCAGCGCGATGCCTAGCGAGGGATTGGTGAGAAGAGCGATGGCCCAGAGAAGTGCATAGATCAGCCAGAGCGAGCGTTTTGCGGATTCGGAAATGCGGAGGGTCATCCAGATGAGAGTGGTGGCGAGAAGGACGGAGAGGGAAGTGTCCCAGATCCATTCGAAGGGCATCATGATTCCGGCGGGAAGCGCTACCCAGAACCATGCGGTGATGATGGCGACGGTGCGGCCGGCGACTTTTTGCGCGAGATGGAAAAGCGGGAAGGTGGTTGCGGCAGAGAAGAGCGCGTTGATGAAAACGGCAGCGAAGAAACTGGAGAGGGTGAAAGGTCCGAGGACTCGAAAGATCAGCGAGAGGAGAAACGGGTAGACGGGAGGAATCCAGGCGGTGGGGCCGGTGGGTTGGCGGAAGAGATTGCTGAAACCTTTTCCTTGCGAGAGCGCGAAAGCGATGTTGCCGGTTTCCTGCTCGAAGGGGACGGTGGAGAGAATTTGGTGGGGGATTTTGCGTTGCTGGTTGTATGCGAAGGCCAGTCGCGCGCCGAGAGCGGCGGCGGCGATGAACCAGACGGAAGTTAGTAGGAGAAGGACGCGGGTTTTTGTGAGCATGTGTGGATGTCGATGCGGTTTTATTTTCGCGCAGGTTGGACGGAGAAGGAAATGGGGGCGGGAAGTGAATGCAGGTGACGTCTGGGCAAGCTGGGGCGCAGCTTGCTGCTCCCCTACTGGTAGTGTTCTGAGTGATTGGTGCGGGAGTTGAAGACGGTGAAGGTGCCGTCGGATTTTGCGGTTAGTTTCAAATAATTTGCGGCGTCGGGGCCCTGGAGATTGGCAATAAATTCTGGCGAGGCGTTGTGGCCGGGGCCGGCTTCTTCGGAGAAGTGGAGTTGCCAGAGAGCTTGGAGATTTGGCGAGGACTTGATGATGTCGAGCGCGGACGGGCTGCCGCCTTTTGTCGCACCGTTGTCCACGATGGCTATGCGCGGGGCGATGGCGTGAACGAAAACGGCGCTGCCGCTTTGATTGAAGCCGTGATGCGAGGCGATGTAGATGTCGATGTGGCCGATTTTGTTTTGCGGGCACATTAGGTCGCGTTCTTTGTCGGCGGTGAGATCGCCGAGATCGAGGATGCGGAGTTTGCCGAAGGTGATGAGAACTCCGAGGGAGCGCGGATTTTCTGTGTTGTCGGCGGGAGGTCTGGGTGATGAGGTACAAAAGAGATTGGGCTGGCCGCCTTCGGGAAGAGGAGTTTGCAGGACGGAGCCGTCAGCAGAGACGATCTGAAAAACGGGCGCGATCAGTGGCGCAGGTACGGAATTAACGATGTCCGATCTTATGGAGCCAGGGGTGTCCGGGCCGCCTCTCATTACGGGCAGAATATCATTGGGTTTTGCAACGAGGTGTCTAAATTTGTCGGCGTCGAGAAGCGTTTTGTAGGCGAGCCAGTCTTTTTGGGTAGTGGCGTCAGAGGTTTCGCGGTTTTCGCCGTGGTCGATGAATGTGCCGATGGGGATGCGCTGGGCGAGCTGCGGAGCGCCGCCGACATGATCGTCGTGGTAGTGGGTGATGAGGACGAAGTCGAGTTTGTTGATTCCGGCGTCGTGGGCGGCAGCAACGATGCGGTCGGCGTCGCGGAAATTGTTATCGGGCCAGCCGGTGTCAATGAGGAGAGATTGTCCGGTGGGAGTGACGAAGAGGGTGGCTTGGCCGCCTTCGACGTCGATGAAATAAACTTGCAGGGATTTTGCTGGAGATGCCGGTGGAAGCGCGAACGCGGAAGAAAGCGAGAGGATGCAGAAGAACGCGAGGGTTAGAGCATATTTGAAAAGCACTAGACCTCGCCTTCGGGGGCGTTGCCTTTACCGAGGGCGCGCAAGGCTCCGGTGGAAATGCCGCCGTCAACCAGAATCGTTTGGCCGGTGATGTAACGGCTGGACTCTGAAGCTAGAAAGACGATCGCGCCGTCGAGATCGTGGGGTTCGCCGGGGCGCTTAACGGGAATGCGTTCGGAAAGATAGTTGACCCATTCCTGATCTTCATAGAGAGCTTTGTTCTGCTTGGTGTGGAACCAGCCGGGCGCGAGGCAATTCACGGTGATACCGTGCTTGCCCCAGTCGTCGGCGAGGCTCATGGTGAGCTGGCGAATGCCGCCGCGGCTGGCGCCATAGGGAGCGAGTCCGGCGTACCCGGCGACGCTGGTGACGGAGCCGATGTTGATGATGCGACCGTATTTGGCGTTGATCATGCGGCGCGCAACGGATTGGGCCATAAAAAAACTGCCACGTAAATTGGTGTCGAGAATTATATTCCAATCTTCCCAGGTGACTTCGAGAGCGGGTTTGCGGATGTTGAAGCCGGCGTTGTTCACGAGAATATCGAGATGGCCGAAAGCGGACTCCGCGGCGTTGACCATGGCTTCGATGCTGTGTTGATAACGAACGTCGAGTTCGAGAGAGACGGCACGGCGGCCGAGAGACTGGATTTCGCATTCGAAGACGGAAAGGCTGGAGCGATTACGGCTGGTGAGGACGAGGTCGGCGCCGGCTTTGGCCAGGGCGCGAGCGAACTCCTGTCCGAGGCCGCGGCTGGTGCCAGTGACGATGGCGGTTTTGCCGGTGAGGTCGAAGAGCGGATCGTTGGAGCTTGTATTGGTGAGTGTGCGGGGAGTTGGAATCGCAGTCGTTGTCATTGCTGATGTCTCGAAATTAGATTCAGTTCAGCATAGGAATCGAGTCGAGCGGGCTGGCAGCGGAAACATTATCACTAAAGGCGGGTGAACGCAGAAAGATGGTAGAGAAAGAAAGAGAAAAGATAACGTGAGACGCAGAGCGCGCTGAGGAGCGCGGAAAATCTGAAACGAGATTTGGACCATCAGAGCGTATGTCCGACGTAAGTGCAGCAAGAGGAGTTGAGATGGACAGACGCCGCCACGGGGCGGTTATGTCTTATAATGAACGCGATCGGCACGAGAGCGGGCGTCCTACAATGGCAGTATAGAAGCTTCCCACGCTTCCTCTAGTTAACCCTAAAACGCTGAACTGGCGGCACTTAGCTGAATCCAAAGTCCTGGCAATTGGAAATGATGGAAAACGAGATCCGATCTAGGCTGCTCGATCGAGTTTTAAGCCTAAAAAGCTTCGCGGGAATCGACTTGACGATGGAGACGAGGCGGTTCAAAAGAGACCGTGAGTCACCGAATGGTCTGCCAAGGCACAGACGACAATACAAAGCGCGGAGATTACTTCTCACAAGCCGACAAGACTTCCCGGTACTAATCTCCTCGATGAGTGGATTGGCGATTTACCACTCATCGCGGAGGTCGTAGCAAGCCAATTGGCAAAGATCACTTGCCCAACGGGCCGGCAAACCATCGAGAACAGGTTCCAATGGCAATCCGCATCCCCCGGCCCCTGATGCCAGGGCCTCCGGCGTGACGGCTCGCGCTCCTGCGCAGGTTGCGGTGGCACTCTAATCGTCAGGTTAATGAGTAATTGCTCAAGGAAGCCTATTTGTTAAACCATGCACCCAGCTGTGATACGCGGCGCATGGGGAGCATAAATTAGCGCAGCAGGGTACAGAGATCGGGAAAACAGAAATCGGGAACTCCAAAATCCACACTTGACATCGACAGATAATTCACTACCATATGGTTGTGGATAGGTTAGATACAACATTTACGGCTCTGTCTGATCCAACCCGCCGGGCGATGATCGAACGACTCTCCCATGGGCCTGCCTCTGTGCATGGATTGACGGAACCGTTTGCACTCTCGCAGCA